>Ga0078972_1001616_pt1 | contig 82943 bp, 81 predicted proteins | sample YelNatPaOPGAMG01_FD_67568 | JGI IMG/M metagenome (GOLD analysis project Ga0078972, IMG submission 67568) | Hot spring thermophilic microbial communities from Obsidian Pool, Yellowstone National Park, USA - OP-RAMG-01 (SPADES assembly) (version 2) | ecosystem: Environmental > Aquatic > Thermal...
CCCCGATAAAATAAAGGAATTCACCGATCACAGTCGCTACAACCTTTGCGCCATCGGGTATTGAGCGAAACTCCTTGATAGTCAAGGACTTAGAGGGGGTTGAAAATGGGCCAGGTCAGTTTCGCCAAGAGGATTAAACTTTACGCCTATTTCAGAACCCCAGCCTCACTTTCCCAGGTGTAGAGGTAATCGCCCTCGGGGCTTCTCGCTGTAACCTGTGGCCAGTGAACTTCAAAGGATCTAGCGACAGGATAAGATGGGTCCAGCCCCACGATCTCAGAGGCTTCCCCATCCTCAGGATTGGACATATCCATTCAGCTGGTTGATTTCAAGGCTGGTTGAAGAGAAGGCTATGAGGGCCTCCGAGTAGTCATCGCCGGTTATATCAGCGAACCCCAGTGATATGTAGGTCTTCTCGCCCTCAAAGACCGGGAAAGCGGCGACCTCCAAGGTATCCTTGCAAGGAGCAGGAGGGGCACGAAAGCGTATGGTAGCAAAATACCCATCATAGTGATATATATTTTACACCTAGGGGGAATCGTTTTCAAGCTTTTGCGCCTGGCCGTCGGGGAGCTTTAGCATAAAGCTATGAACCTTATACTTTTGATTCTGAGCTTGGGATACCGGGAATCCTCATCAGGCTTGGGAAACCCGGAAATGGAGGGCGGAAGGACCGTGCTTGAGAGCGCGGATGTGAACGGCGACGGTAATCCTGACATCGTTTCGGTCGGCGACCACGGCTCGCCATATGTGAACACCGATGAACACGGGATAATGGTCTGGTTTGGGAACGGTGCGGGCGTCTGGAGCGTTTATCAGAACGGGGATTTCGGCTACGGCGGGGTTGCTGTAGGTGATATCAACAACGACGGGCTACCCGATGTGGGCTACGGGGTTCACCACAACTACTCTGGGACAGATTTTGGCGACCAGCTCATTGAGGCCGCGCTCGGCGACGGAACTGGCCGCAACTGGACCCCCTGGGACGATGGGCTCGCTGGCGAGGGCCAGGACTGGGGAATGTTTGATACCGACTTCGGGGATGTCAACAACGACGGCTGGCTGGACCTCGTCTCAAACGCCTTCGGAGCTGACGATGGGGTTTGGGCTTATCTCAATAATCGCAACGGGACTTGGACGAAGAGCTGGGGATTTCCGGGCGGAAACTCAACGATGGATGTGTTTTTTGGAGATGTCAACAGGGATGGCTTCTTGGACATAGCGGTAGCCCATCAGGGAGGAACGGTTTATCTTGGGGACGGAACAGGTGGGTTCAGCTTGGACGACGACGGGCTTCCGCCGGGCGGAACCATGGGAAGGATTGGCATCAGCCTCGGGGATGCCGATAACGACGGGGGGGATGACCTCTCTTTCGTCAACAGCCAGGGAGGGCTGGAGGTCTGGACTTACAATGAAGGCTCAGGCGCATGGACGAACTTCTCCGGCTCGCTCCCCTCAACGGGCACCTGGGAGTTCACCCAGCTCCGGGACATGGATTGCGACGGGAACATTGACCTTGTTGCCGCAGGCGACAGCACGGTTGCGGTCTACAGGGGCAACGGGGCCGGGACATGGACCCTGGCCGCATCCATTAAGATAGATTCCTGTCTAGGCTTCAACGCCTTCAGGGCCGGAGCGGACGCGGATCACAACGGGTTCCCCGATATATACCTGGTGTATGAGAAGGAGAACGACCAGTGGGGCTCCGTCAACACGCCGGCGTGCTACCTTGAGGAGTCCTCCCCCGCTGAGCTCAGGGTCTTCCCGGTCTACCCGCGCGGAGGAGAGAGGTTTTACGGAGGGAGCGTCCGCTTTATAGATTGGTATGGGAGCGTTCCCGCAGGAAGCGCGACGGTTTCGCTTTCCATATCAACAACGGGCCCGAGCGGCCCTTGGTCCACCATAGCCGCCGGACTTCCTAACGGCGGCCGTTTTCAGTGGAGGGTCCCACAGACCCCTTCAACGAATTGCTACATAAGGTATATCATAACATCAGGCCAATCAGCGGATACAGCTATAACGCCGAGGCCCTTTGAGATAATTGGGGTTGGGGATAGGGAAGAGGCTCATGCGGCCGAAAACCGGCTCCTCGTCTCCCCGGAGGCCGGGGCGGCGGGGGTATCCTTGACCCTTGTCCGCGAATCGGAGATGAGGCTCTCGGTCTACGACGCCCGCGGGGCGCTTTGCGGGGTTCTATGGGAGGGTAGGCTTGCGGCCGGAAAACACCTTTTCACATGGCGGCCTGAGAGGGCGGGGGCATACATCCTGGTTGCGGAGAGCGAAGGGTGGCGAGCCATCGCCAAAACAGCGATCGTGGAGTAGGACCGGACAAATGCGTTAAAATCTGGACCTGCAATAAGGAGCGAGAGCATGAAGCTGGAGAAAATAGGCCACATTGATCTTCCCTATGCCTACGGCGTGGCGGCAGGCGGAAATTACGCCTATATCGCTTGCAAAAGCAAGGGCGTCTTCGCCGTTGACATCTCAGATCCGGCCAGGCCAGCTCAGGTAGCCCAGATAGCTGAGCCCGAAATGGACGCCAGGAGGCTCTTTTTGGACGGAACGAGGCTCTATGTCGCCGGGTTCGCGGGAGGGCTATACATATATGACATCTCTATCCCGAATAGCCCAAAACTCCTCGGCAGATACCACGAGAGCCTCGTTAACAACCTCTTCGTCTCAGGCAGGACCGCTTATTTGGCCGGCAGAAGCCTCCTCATCCTTGATGTGTCAGACCCATCCAAGCCGAGCCTCAAAGGGGCGTACACCAACGCGGCCCAGAAGGATGATGGCTATCAATCAGTATGGGTCTCGGGCGTGGCAGTCTACGCTGGCACAAACTCCGGAGAGCTCCACATAATTGACGCCTCAAGGCCGCATTCCCCTGTCCTCAGGAGCAAATATTTCAATCCGGGCACCCCGGGCCATCAGCCCTGGGTTTGGGGCATAAAGGTCTGCGGTGAAAGGGCCTACCTAGCGGACTGGGGAGCGGGTCTGATTGTGCTTGATGTGTCCGATCCTAAAAACCCCCGCGAGCTCGGGGTCTTCACGGGAGGGTCGGACGGCCCCGGGGAATACGGGGCCGTTGTTGAGAACGGAATCGCTTACATAGCGAACGGGTGGGGCGCCCTCACGGTAGCGGATGTGTCGGATCCGGGCAACATAACCTTGCTGGGCGAGTTCAACCCGCCTTCAACATCCTACACGGACATAGCCAAGCTAGGCAAGCTCATACTTTGCCCGAACAACGGTTCCCCGCAGGGGCTTGATATAATAAGGGCCGACATCGGGTAGTTGAAGGCCTTCCTGCCCCGCGGTTATAATCTCAGCATGACGACGGGATTTATCTTTGCTTTTGTAGCAGTGGCCCAGGAAGAGAGGATGGCCATTGAGAACTACATGAGGCCGTTCAGGGAGGCCTTCAGCTCTTACATATCCGTTGTTTCAGACGCGGAGGAGCTCTACTACAGCGAAAGGTATGAGGCCGCTTTTAACAAGTATAACGCTATACTAAAAGGTGCTGAGAAGTCAGATTACAAGATGATCGGCTACATAGGCATGGCCTGGTGCTACATCGGCCTCAGCAGATACTCCGATGCTCTCAAGATGTTCAAACAGGCCGACCTTTACGCATCCTCTGACCCCAAGACCCACATAATGACCCTCATGGGTGAGGGGATCGCTTCGTTCAATTTGGGAAAGTATCCTGAGGCATACCGCTACTTCTCCCGGATAACAGATGATTACAGGGATTACCTGGAATACTGGCGCGACGCTTATTATTTCAAAGCAATGTCAGCCTACGCGAAGGGGGACTACCCTCAGACCATCGCCGACGCCGAGACCATCCTCAGGGATAGCCTACACTTCAAGGGATTTGACAAGAGGGCTGAAGCTTACCTTCTAGGGGCGAAGGCCGCACTCAAGGGTGGAAATTACGAGAAGGCCGTGAATCTCCTGAACGGGTTCAGCTCCGAGTTCCCCATGCACCCCAAGGCCGGGGAGGCGAGGCTCCTTCTTGCGGAGTCAGAGGCCGCGAAGGGAAACTACAAGGCCTCTCTGGCCGCCTACGAGGATGTTCTGAACACCTACCCATACCTGAAGGACAAGGCGCTTGAGTCAATGGCTCGCGTCTCCAACAGGTTCGGGGATTACATTGTCGTGGACACATCCTTCACTATAACCCATCCTCTTATGGTTGATGTTTTCCTTTGGGTTCCGGCGGTTGACGCGCAAAAGAAGGGCGACCTGAGCAAGGCAATGCCCAGGTTTCTCCGGATGGCCAGGGATGTGCCGCAGGATGAGCGGTCCGGAAAGGGCCTCGCGCTCATAGGCCAAGCGTTCGCCGATCAGGGAAGCTACACCAAGGCCGCTGAGATATTCAAACAGTATATCGTCCAATATCCGGGGGGCGAAGATATAGCGAAGGTGATGAACCTCTTGGCCAACTGCTACATCAAGACAAACCAGTGGAGAGAGGCCCTCAAGGTGCTTGACGAGATAATTTACAGGTTCGGCCAGGATGAAAGCCAAAAGGACATCGTTGAAGGTGCAAAAAAGAAGTTAGCGGCTATACTTAACGAACACCCGGATGCGGGGGAGGGCCTCAGCTTCAAAACCCCGGGCCTTACCCAGGAAGCGGCCTTCCAGCAGGCCGCGGCGGCCTACAACCAGGGGGACTTCGGAAGGAGCGCAGAGCTCTTCCTTGAGTTCGCGCGGAACAACCCCAAGGATCCCAAAGCCTGCAAGGCCATATTCAACGCCGGCTACATCTACTTCCAGGCAAAGGATTACGCGAACTCCGCTAGCGCTCTTTCCAGCTATGTATCCAGTTGCGGGTCAGGCGAGGACGCCGAGAACGCCTACTTCTACCTCGGCGCCTCCTATTATTTCGCCGGGGATTACCCGAAGGCCGCGTCCACAATGGAGGGCTTTGTCTCATACTTCCCAGCCTCACCGCTCAAACCCAACGCCCTCAAGCTAGCGGGGCTCAGCTACCTTGAAATGGCCTCAGAAAACCCCTCCTACAAGCAAAAAGGTATAGAGAAACTCAGAGAGTCTGCTAGGGTTTTCAGGGCCCAGGGCAACCCGACAGAGGCCGAAAAGATAGAGCAATACCTGGAGCAAATAGGAGCAAAGTAGGCTTCCATGAAACCCATTTTTAACTGGCGCCGTGCAAAAGCGACGGGGGTTCTCGCCCTCATCTCCCTCTTCGCGCTTTCGGCAACATGCAGGCCAAAAGGGTCATTGTCAGGCGAGCCACTTAACCTGGAGGAGAGGTTCCGCGAGGCGATGTCCCTTTACGAGCAGGGCAAATATGAGGCCGCGGCAGAATCCTTCAAGTCAGTGGCGCAACGCGCGCCAACCCACGCTTACACGGACGATGCCGAGTATTACCTCGGGATGTGTTACCTTATGCTGAATAAGCCAGCAGAGGCGCGGGGCGCTTTTGAGACGGTAATCAACTACTTTCCGCAAAGCGAATTCGCCCCCCTCTCATACTTGGGTTTGGCAAAGGCATACCTGAAGGAGGCACCCGTTGTGTATCGTGACCAGAGCAATACCACCTACGAGGCAATCAACACCATAGAGACATTCCTCAGGAAATACCCCGATCACGAGAAGGTTCCGGAGGCAAAGGCGATCCTGGCGGAGGCGAGAGACAGGCTCATGACCAAGGAGCTAGTAGCGATCGGGGTCTACGAGAACCTCATGAAATACGAGGCAGAGCTTCACTACGCCGACCTGGCCATACAGGAGTTTCCGGATAGCCCCCTGGTTTGGCGGGCAAAGCTCTTTAAGGCAAGGGCGCTTTACTTTCTTTACAGGGATGAAGAAGCGCTTTCTGTTCTGGGGGAGATAGAGTCCTCGGACGCCGGGGAAGATGTAAAGGCCCAGGCAACGCTTCTGAGAAACCTCATCCTCGCTAGGAGGAAATGAGATGAGAATCGGCGTATTCGGCGGAAGGTTTGACCCCATACACATGGGCCACCTGATAGTCGCGCAGGATGTTACTGAGCGCCTGACATTGGACAAGCTCATCTTCTTGCCCTCTTTCCATCCCCCACACAAGGGGACCGAGGCCCCATACGAGGACAGGCTTGAGATGATCCGGCTCGGCATAGGGCCCGACAACGGCAAGATGGAGGTCTCTGACCTTGAGAGACGCCTCGCCCTGCCGAAGAGCTACACCGTGGATATACTTAAGGCGCTGAAATCCGAGCTATGGAAGGATGATGAGATAATATTCCTTGTGGGAACAGACGAGTTCGCCAACCTGCCCTCGTGGCACAAGCCCGAGCAACTCTTCGCTCTAGCGAGGGTCGCTGTGCTAGCGAGGGCCATAAAGACCCCAATAACCCACGCCCTTGCCCAGCACGCCACATTCGTCCCGAACAGGGTTGTTGAGCTCTCATCCTCGGAGATAAGGGAGCGGGTAAAAAGGGGCATGAGCATAAGGTTCATGGTCCCTGAGCCCGTGAGGGAGTATATCCTGGAAAGGGGGCTATACGGGGCCTCCGGCCGTTGACAGTCCACGCGCTTTCCCGTAGTATATGAGTCTGAGCGAAGGAGGTTTTAGCATGAAGAAATCATCGGTGGTGTGTGTGGCCCTGGGCCTAGCCGCGTCTAGCCTCATGGTTATAAACACAAGAAGGTGAACCATGATCGGGATTACCTTGCTACATCTTGCTCAGATTTCCGGGGACACCTTGAGGTGGTATAACGCTGATTCTGCGGATTGGAGTGTCGCAGGACTCATTATTGGTCCATACTGCCACTGGGCCATCAAGTTCGTGATTGACCCCTCTCTTGATGGTAGAACCCTGCATAGCGGCAAGGTTTACATCTGGGATCCGGGTGATAGCCTGATCACAATGAGACTGTGCAGAGGTACGGCTTCCAATCCTGGCGTTGTCCTGGATTCAGGCAGTCTTTACGCGACCGTGGGACACAGCTTCTACGAAGTTCCATTCGGGGATACCATAATCCTGAATCGGGGGGATACCATCTGGCTCTGGTGTTACCAGACCCGCATAACGGGTGAATGGCCATGGACTATTGATGGTGGGCCTGCTGTGCCAGGTTATGGGGATCGGATTTCCTTTGATGGAGCTGTCTGGGAAGGCCTTAACGACTACGGCTTTAATTCTAACTGGGTCATGGAGCTCATCCTTACGCCCCTGGATGTAAAGGAGGGGCCGGCTAGACCTGATGGGAAATTAACGCTTCTACCAGCTCCCGGAGGCTTCTGGATAACTGGATACGAGGGCCCGGCTCTGATCTATGATCCCGCGGGCCGCCTGGTTCTCAGCAAAGAGATAAAAGGCAAAACCCTGATAAGCCCCCTGAGGCCAGGGGTTTATTTTGTGGTGGCCGGGAAACAGAGGGCCAGGGTCGCGATCAGATAAGGCCGAACCGCACGCGCCAGGCCATGCCCTCAGGTCTGAGAACGAGCCTTACGGTCTCACTCTTCTCCCCGTAGCGCGGGCAGAATACCGCTCGCTCGGCTGACCAGGTTCCGCTCCCTTTCTCCAGGCTGATGGAATAAACGCCAGCTTTTCCCCTCAGGGTGAAACCCCGGCCGCTTGGTTCCGGAACGATATCAGGGCAAAGGGTGAAGCCAACACGCCAAGGGCCAGGCTGTGAGACCCAGTCCTCAATCGCAACGCCATTTTCGCTCAAACTGAACCTGCGCTCCGCGACCGGGCCGAAGAGATCGTGCCTGAGAACGAAGGATTCGCCCTCCCAGCCTGAGAACAGGGGGCTTTTCCTCCCCTCAAGCGTAAATGGCCTCAGCGGGTCACGAATGTGCATGGGTTTTCCCTCAAGCCAGACGAGGTTGTGGGCGGTTTCGGATCTGAGCTCCTCCCTCAGTGAACCCGGGCCGGTGTAAAGGTAGACGCCAGGATCAACGACAACAGGCTCTCGCATCCAGAGGGCAAAGGAGCCTATGTCAGAGTGGGTATGGCCGCCGGGCAGATCGGGGTCATCTCCAACCCTCGCCACAAGTTGAACGCTCCGGTTCCGCATAAATAGGAAACCGCCCTTGGGATAGTGCCTGTTGACTCCGGGTTCTGGGAAATCCAGACCAGCGATCTCAGCAAGCTCCTTCAGGTAGGCCGTGTATTCGGTATCCGGGGGCCTAAGAACCCCGCCGTTGTCAAAATCGCCTATGATGGGAAAAGAGCCGTCGGGCCAGGCCAGATCAGCCATAAAAGAGAGCCCGCGCTGGACTGCAATATTCAGAAGCTCATCCTTAGCGCCCCACTCCCTTGCCAGAGCGATGTAAATAAGCCCCATCTCAAGGGCAAAAGCGCCGTAGCCGGGCGCGGCTTCCGCATAAGAGCCGTCCGGCAGAAAAGCCATCGGAAAGAGGGAGGAAAACTCGCGCGAACCCTGCCGAAACCAGGACTCGGCCTCGGGCAAAGCCCTCATGTAGCCGCCAATAACGAAAAGACCGAGAGCGCGGCCCAGCGCGTGGTTGAGAGGGTGAGGCTCCGAATTAGCCAAAAGGTGCCTGCCGTGGGCCACGAGCCAGCGTAGCGCGAGCCTTTTGGCCTCAGGGCTGAGGAGCTTATTAGCTCCCTCAAGCAGAAATACCCAGTTTATAGCCCTCACGGCCACCTCAAGTGAGGAACGCCAATTGGGCCCGATGCCGACGGGGTTGGCTTTCCTCCAGGACTCAAAGCCATCGGGGAAATCCTCAGGCCTCGCCCACCTGAACCGCGAGGGCTCCCAGACGGTTCTCAGGTCAGAGGGGGCATCCCTGTAGGTTATATATCTGTAATGAACCCGCGGCCAGAGGCTCAATGGGGCGCTGGGGGCGCGGCCCCACCTTTGGCCGAGGGGAATGGGGGGAAGAGTGGAGAGGGGTAAGGCTTTGGGTATCCGCGGAAGATTATAAAAAAGGCGAAGCGCGAGGGTTCTTATGAGGGCTACCGGGTGATTTATGAGCCTCACCAGCTGACCTTGAAGGTTATGCGCTCAGGGGATTCGTGGAGGATCTCAACCCTCGTCCGCTCAAAACCCCCAAGGCTGAAGGACCCTTCTATCCAGCCAGCAACCTTCTCGGCCCAAAAACCGGGCATGTTCGCATCCAGAAGGTTGGCGATAAGAGCCCTTTCTCCGCGCTGAGTTACCTCCCACTTCCTCTGACTGAAATAATAGCCCCAGACCAGGTTGGCGTTCCTGATGAGATACACGGGAAGGTTTGAGACAAGGCTCAGTATCTTTATGGTTGTAGCAACCATTCGCGCTGTGTATTTTCCGAATTCCTTGTAGATCGCCCCCTGGCCGCCAAAGGCATCCATTATAGGTGTGAGGCTCTCAAGCGGATACCGCTTGTTTTTGTCGGGCTCAGCGGGAATGCCGGCTTCGGCGAAAACCTCTTTCCCTCTGTCCCCAAGCCTTGATCTGACGAATTCCGCGAGCTCGGTTATCTCGAACCCCTTTATCATCAAGCTCTTCATAGCTCCCAATTAGGATATACGCCAACGCTCATTGGAGAGTAAAACCCGTTCTCAAGCCTAAAAAGCCCGGCCCCCGCGATCATGGCGCCGTTGTCCGTTGAATACCTTGGATCAGGGAAAAACACCTCTTCGCCGAACTCTTTTAGGAACATCTCCCTGAGCGCACTATTCACCGATACCCCGCCCACAACGGCAAGCTTCTTGACCCCCGTCAACTCAATTCCCCTGGAGCACACCTCAATAAGCTGTCTGAAGGCGGCCTTCTGGAAGCTGGCGCAGATATGGGGCAGGTTCTCCGCCACAAACCCAGGCCCTTGCCTAATGGTGTAGTAAAGGAAGGAGGTCTTAAGTCCCGAGTAGCTGAAGCCTAGCTCCTCCATCCTAGGGACCGGAAACTCGTGGAAATCGGGGTTCCCATCCCTCGCTAGGCGTTCTATCTGCGGCCCGCCAGGGTAGCCTAGGCCGAGTATTCTCGCCACCTTGTCAAAGCACTCGCCAACAGCGTCGTCCCTCGTTCTCGCAAGGACCCGGTAATGTCCCAAAGCCTTCACCTGGACCAGGTCGGTGTGGCCGCCGGATGCTATGAGCGCGAGAAAAGGCGGTTCAATCCTTTGGGTAAGGAGGGCTGAGAATATGTGTCCCTCAAGGTGATTCACGCCAATGAAGGGCAGTTTGAGGGCCTGTGCAGCTGTCTTAGCGAATACAACGCCAACCATAAGCGCGCCCGGAAGCCCTGGCCCGAGCGTCACCGCAATACCGTCAAGGTCCCTCCAGGATACCCCGGCCCTTCCAAGGGACAACTCGGCGAGCCTGGGCAAGAGTCTAATGTGGGCCCGGGCCGCGAGCTCCGGCACAACCCCCCCGAAAGCCTTGTGCTCATCCTGGGTTCTAGTAGCCTCGGACAGAACGCGAAAACCCTTCCCAACCACTGCGCAGGCTGTCTCGTCGCACGAAGTATCTATTCCCAGAATGAGCAAGGGGCATAGTTTAAGCCATTGGGAGGACGCGCTTCAAGAGCGGAGCGCGCTGACATCTCACACCTCTCTTGCCAGTAAGTTATTTGGGCACAAGAGCTTTGAGCAATCCCTCTTGTAATCGCTCAAGACAGACGAGGATCAGGATTTGAGGAAGTGTGAGATCTCAGGTCCTTCCCCAGGTTGAAAAGCTGACCCGCCAACCAATATAATCTAAAGGATGTTTCCTCTGGTCGCGGAAAACCTCACCAAGCGATTCGGCAGGTTCACTGCGGTGGACGGGGTCTCCTTTCGGGTATCTGAAGGGGAAATATACGCGCTTTTGGGACCAAACGGCGCCGGCAAGAGCACAACCATAAGACTGCTCACGGGCGTTCTCAAGCCAAACTCGGGAAGGGCCATCGTCGCCGGGGTTGATGTGGCGCAAGAACCCTACAAGGCAAGGGAACGTATGGGTTATATGTCCCAGCTGTTCTCCCTTTACGGGGACCTCTCCGTGGAGGAAAACCTCAGGTTCTTCTCCGGCGTCTACGGCTCCGACAGGGCGGCGACAGAGGAGGCGATAAAGAGGATGGGGCTTGGGCCTTACCTCAAGACACTAGTAAAGGATCTTCCGCTCGGGTTCAAACAGCGCCTCGCTTTGGCCGCGGCAACAACGCACAACCCGAAGGTCCTCTTTCTGGACGAGCCCACAGCCGGGGTTGACCCGGAAGCGAGAGGCGAGTTCTGGGACCTGGTCTACTCTTTGAAGGAAAAAGGGACCTCAGTGCTTATAACCACGCACTACATGGAGGAAGCCCACCTCGCGGACAGGATAGGGATGATAAGCGCGGGAAGGTTGGTGGCTGAAGGTAAGCCGTCCGAGCTGATGAGGGCCTATCGTGGGGCGGGTTTCTGGAAGATGAGGGCGGAACCCATCAACAAGGCCCTTTCCTTCCTCAATGGGATGGGCGTGCCGGCATACGCTTCGGGCTCGTGGGTATTTCTGGAAGGGAAAGACCCGCAGGCCATCCTGTCCGCGCTTTCAGAAAAGGGAATAAATGTGGCCGAATTCAGCGAGCGGACCCCGTCCCTGGAGGATGTTTTCGTGGGGTTAACAAGATGAAAGCCGTAATACTCAAGGAAATTAAGCACATCCTCAGGGACCCTCTCTCCCTCACCGTGATACTCGCCATGCCCGTGGTATACCTTTTTCTCTTTCTCTACTCAATAACCTTTGACATAAGGGGGGTATCCCTGGGGGTCGCGGATTACCAGATGTCCTCGGCCTCAAGAAAGTTCATTGAAACCCTGACGGCCCAAGGCTACTTTGACCTCAAGGGCTATTACCCTGACGAGCGCTCCCTGCTCAGGGATGTCTCATCGGGAAAGGTGAAGCTCGGGCTCGTGATCCCGCGGGACTTTGATGAGAACCTGAGCCGCGGTAGGCTCTCCTACGCGGGATGGTTTGAAGGGGTTGAGGGCAACTCAACAAACATAGCCAGGGGATACCTCTTCTCAGCATCCGCTGGCTATGTTTTGAGGCAAGCCGTTTCATCCGGCCAGCATGTGCCAGCAAATATTAAACCAAGGTATCTCTATAATCCCCAGCTCAGAAGCAGTTGGTTCCTGGCTCCGGGGTTCTCCGCTATAATACTCACGCTGATAGCCACCGTCCTCACGGCGCTTTCGCTCGTCAGGGAAAGGGAAGAGGGCAAGATAGAGGTCCTGAGAACGATGCCGGTTAATCCATACGGCTTCGTCGTTGCAAAAACCATTCCATATGTCGTGATAGGGCTTTTGGACTTCTTCATCACCATCGGCCTCGTGGCCCTTCTCTACAGGGTTCCCGTAAAAGGGGGAATCGCCTCCCTTACTGGTTTCACATTGCTCTTTCTGGTTCCCTCGCTCGGGCTCGGCCTCGTCATATCCTCGCTGGCAAAATCGCAACGCGAGGCGTGGCTTCTTGCTCTCGCTACAACGCTATTGCCATCAATCATACTGTCGGGTTTCGTTTTCCCGGTTGAGAGCATGCCGTTTTGGCTGAGGGCCCTGGCGGAGGCTATGCCAGCGAGGCACTACCTCGTGATTCTGAGGGGCGTTATGATAAAAGGGACGAGCGCGCGAGAGCTCTGGCCCCAGGCGCTCGTCTTAGCCCTCTACGGGATCGCGCTGGTAGCCATAGCCGGAAGGAGGATGAGAGGATGGCTTCGGGGAGAGTGAGGGCCTCAATAGCTAAGGAGTTCTCCCTCCTCTTCAGGGACAAGCGCTTGCTCGCTCCGATAATCATAGTTCCCGTGGTGCAGGTCGTGATCCTCAGCTACGGCGCTACACTTGAGATGAAGCGCGCGGGCGCCGGGGTCTGCGACATGGACATGACATCGGAAACGAGGAGGCTCATCTCGGCTATGGAGGCGACCGGCTACTTCAAGGTAAAGTTGGTCTCCTCCCCCGAAAACCTCACCGAGATGCTTGACAGGCGTGAGATAACCATAGGTATAGTAATACCGCACGGGTTCACCTCCGGCAGGAACCGGGACCTTCAGGTTATGGTTGACGGCTCCAACACATCTCTCGGACAGACGGCTTTGTTCTATTTCATGGGTGTAATGCTCAAAGGATTCACTCAGACCGCGCCAATAGATGACCGGGTTCGCATATTATATAATCCATGTCTGAAGAGCTCTTGGTTCATGGTTCCTGGGGTGGTTGCCCTCGTGCTTCTGGTTTTCACCATGCTCCTTACCGCAATAGCCGTTGTCAAGGAAAAGGAGCAGGGCACGCTTGAACAGGTCATAGTCACCCCCATTAGGCCTTGGGAGTTCGTCCTCTCAAAGACCCTTCCTTTTATTATCGTTGGCGCCGTGCAGGTCTCTGTCGTTCTCGCTGTGGCTGTCCTGTGGTTCAGGATACCCTTCAGGGGATCGCTCCTCGTCCTAGCGTGCTTCGCAATCCTGATGCTCATGTCAACCCTCTCGCTCGGGCTTTTCATATCCGTGATAACCAGAACCCAGAAACAGGCCATGATGACCGCATACTTCATAGCGCCCGTGCTCGTCATGCTATCCGGTTTCATAATCCCTCTGGAGAACATGCCGAAACCATCCCAGGCAATCGCTATGCTTAACCCGATAACATATTTTCTGATAGCGCTGAGGGCTATGTTCCTAAAGGGGTGGGGATTTCGGGAGCTGTGGCCGCAGGCTTTGGCGCTTTTTGCCTACGGGGCGGTCCTCCTCAGCGTATCAACATGGCTCGTCAGGAGAAGGGTCCTGTGAGTGCGCGGGGTTTCATTTTGCCGTTTCCTCAATGATCTTCCAGAAGATTCTTCTCACCGCATCCGGCGAAAAACGCTTTGCCCTTTCTCGTGCGGCCCGGCCCGTCTTCTCCGCAAGCGCGTCGTCCTTGAGCAAAAGAACGATCCTCTCAGCGAGGCCGATGTGATCTCCTGGCTGGACGAAGAAGCCCTCCTCGCCCTCGGCGATGATCTCAGGCCCAGCACCAACAGGGGTTATAACGCAGGGGAGCCCCGCGGACATAGCCTCCGCGAGCGCTACGGAGAATCCCTCGGAATAGGAGGGGAGGACGAATACCCTCGTGGACAAGAAAAGCCTCGTTTTCTCATCCCCCTGGACCGCTCTGTAGAACTCAAGGCAATCCGAAAGGCTCCTCTCGGCTATCTCAGTCCTGAAGACCTCGTCGGGGTCTTCTGGCTTTAGCCTTTCGCCCGTGGTCGCGTCGCGGAATATGTTGGTCTCGCGCCTTTTCGGCCAACCCGCTATCGCGAACCTGGCGTCCGGAACCTCCCGCAGAACGAGCGGAACGGCCCTGAGGAGGGTCGTGTATCCTTTTGCGTGGGAAAGGTGGCCGACGAAAAGAACCCTTCTCGGCCTCGGGTAAGGGGCTTCGGGAAAAACTGGCGCTGGGTTTGGCAATACATATACATTTTTGACCAGGCCGGAGAACATTGGCCTAAGGCGCTCAGCCTGGACGATAACGCTCTGGGCGAGCGTGAGGGAGGCCCTGACGATGAACCGGGTCAGGGGGTCGGTATCCATTAGGAAGAACCCGAAATGGCCTCCCCTGAAGTGAAGCAAAAGCCGAGCGCCGAACAGCCTTGATAGGGCTATAACCGCAGAATCGCGAAGCCAACCGAGCCTGGTCGCTGTTATGGAGTAGTAGACCACGCGGGGTCTCCATAGGATCAGCCGGGCCAAAAGCAAGACAATTAGCCTCGCAAGACTCACAGCGCCCGCGAGACCGGGGGTTCCCCTCCCCTCAGGCGTGCGCCTGTAGTTGGTGTTTATGAGGCTCAGCTCAAAAGGATGATCCCCTCCGAGCAAGAGCGCGGTAGCGTTCTCAGGGCCTGTGAATGGCGGGGGCAAGGGAACTACGGCGAGGACCCTCATCAGAAGGAGAACGATGCCTTGAAATAAGGACAAAAGTTTTCTGGGTAAAGCAAAGAAAACCCCCAATCCCAATTAGTCCTTTCATTGGAGGAATCGGGCGGGAACAGAAGATCTTCCGATGAGATTCCTATTCTCTGGCGAGTATCCCACACAAAGACCCCCCATCCTTCGGGCGGCCTTTCCGGAGGAAACCGGGAGCAAGGGGGCACATAAGAAAACCCTACCTCAAAGCGCGTTCTTTGCCCCACATGATAAACACCAAAGGTATAGGGATTGTAGTTGCCGGGAATAATGCACCAAAGGAGCAGGAGAAGATCATTCTGGCCGCGGTATATATCCGTAATGCCCCCTGAACCGAGGGCAGGGTTGTCCAGTATCATCCACTCATACCTAAAGCCCCACCCGGTCATATTCCCCCTCCGGTGGGCATCCGAAAGGAAAGCCCCCATAGCTCCCCAGGCTATGTCCATTGCGGAGACAGGACATGTGCGAAGGATGTAGTGCTCTGAAAGCTCCCAGCCCACCAAAAGGGCAATGGTAAAGGGCAGAGCCGCGTCCCCGAGCGGGCGGTGCAGTATGGATTCAAGAGCGTATCCGCCAGCGAAGTGCCCTTGGTAGAAGCTGGTGAAATACTCGCCGAACTCGTAACGCTCATCCTGGAAGTGGAGCTTAGTGAACCCGAGGTTGAAGCTTATTGTAGTGAACCAGTCGCCCTCGTAGGTGTAGTAGGTATCCCGACACATGAAGACCCAAGACAGAACGAGGGGTATCAAAGCCTCACCTCCTTGAGAAGCCCCCTCCCGAACCCCACCAGGCTGAGGACGCCCTTATCGTAGAGCAGGTAAGTGAAGTTTGAGAGCCAGTCACCGGCGCAGGCGATAACCTTCCCATCCCTCTCGTAAATAAAAGGGACATGGAAATGCCCAGCCACCATACAGGAAAGCCCCTCAGGCATCTCCTTAAGCATCCAGGCCTGGACCTCGGGCGGAAGCTCCTTTCTGCCTGACCTTACACGAGAGAGCCTTGAGACCCATGAGGCGAATGGTATGCCGGCTGAAGGATGGATCAGGGAGTAAAGCCAGGTCAGGAAAGGGTTTCCGAGTATGAGGCGCCCAAGGCTGTTGCGCCTGCCTATCATGTCGCCGTGGACAGCCAGGAGCCTTTTGCCGCCGAGATCAAACATTACCCCGCTTCCCATTACCTTCGGCCCGAATTCCTCCATGGCTGGCCCGGCCCATATGTCGTGATTGCCGGGGATGTATATAATCTCCGCTTTCTGGGAGAGCTCTTTGAAAGCACAAAGAACCGGCAGGTGGGCCTTCTGGACTATGCCCGGATACTCAAACCAGAAGTCAAATATGTCCCCGAGGAGAACCAGGGTATCCCCCTCCTCCACCCCGCGCAGGAACTCAAGGAAAAGCCTCACCCTTTCCGGGTCGGGCCTGGATTCAAAGTGGGAGTCGCCAGCGAAAAAAACCCTCATCTGCGCCCGGCTTTCAGAACTGACCGGGCCGCAAGCCCAGCATCAAGGAGGCCTATGAGGAGGATTATCAGGGCCAAAGGTCTAATGCCGCTAAAGAAGAACGCGAGGAGAGCGCCTGAGATGAACGAGATGGTTATCAGGGCGAATGTCATTAGAACGAGGTTGAGCGAGAGGACAGCCTCTTCCAAAACGCCCGAAAACCGCCCCTTTAACCATTTGGCAAGGTATTCCGCGCCCGAAGAACCCAAGATGGTTATCGCGAACCCGGTCCAAACTAATGCCTGGCGAGGCTGGCCAGGCTCAAGACGCAAGATAACCAGGGCTGTGGACAGGGACGGCAGAAGAGAAACCAGGATGTAGGCCAAAATGTATTTGCCTTGCATAGCTAAAAGGATATTGCTTAGGAGGTTCTGGTTTCAAACATGAGCCTTGTGGCGTGCCCCCACAAGAAGGCATTATAATCTCAAAACACTCGCGAGAGGAGGTTGATTAGTATGGAAAAGGGAAAAGCGGGAATGTTCGTTGATGTGCAGAATGTCCAGGTCACCTTTGAGAAGGCTGGCAACGAGGTCCGCTACGACAAGCTTCTCCAAGAGGTTACGAAAAGGTGCGAGAAGGAGAACCTCATCCTGTGGAAATCCGTGGCCTTCGTGCCGTTTGATCCCAGGGATCAGCGCAGGGAGAGGCTCATTAACGCGCTATCCTTCATGGGATACAGGGTGAAGTCCAAGCAGGTAAAACGCCTTCCCGACGGCTCAGTGAAAGCAAACATGGACATGGAGATAACCCTGGAGATACTAGCGGCCGCGGAGTATCTGGACATGATAGTCATAGTCTCTGGGGACAGCGATTTCGTCCCCCTCATAGACACCCTGAACAGGATGGGCAAGAGGATATGGGTCATAGGGACGAAGAAGGGCGCGGTTGGCATAGAGCTCATTCGGGCCTCTGACAAATACGATAACATGGATGACATTGAGGGCGTCATAATCCCGTTCAGCGTATCTCCGGGCAAATGGGAAGAGGATTTCTTCAATGTATCCGGCGGGGTTGAGGAGTTCGGGGGAGGAGAAGACTTGGGGGAACTGCCAGAGGAGGACATTGACCTCGGCGAGCCACCGGAGGATGAGGACTGAAACCGCGACAGTCAATTGGGTAGCGATGTTTCCCTTTATGACTTTGAGCTTCCGCGCGAGCGGATAGCGCAACGACCGCGGGAAAGGGGCCGCTCAAGGCTTTTCATAATAAAGGAGGATGGGTCTTTCTCTCACGGGATTTTCCCTGATATTGTGGGACATTTTGGGCCAGGCGACATTCTGGTAATCAACGATACCAAGGTTCTCAAAGCGAGGCTCGCCGGGGAGTCAGCCACGGGTGGGAAGGTTGAGATCCTATTCACCCGGGCCTTAGACGAAAAGCGGTTTCGGGCACTGGTAAGGCCGGGGAAAAGGTTCAGGCCTGGCGCAAGCGTGAGGGTTGGGGATGCGGCCCTGAGGGTCATATCCAGGGAGGGCCGCGAGGCTGAGCTAGCTGTAGAAAATGGGCCGGGCATCATGACGATTTTGGAGAGCCTCGGCCAGGTTCCCCTGCCGCCGTATATCAAGAGGCCGCCTGAGCCGGGCGATGAGCTCCGCTACCAGACGGTCTTCGCCAGCAAGCCAGGTTCGGTTGCCGCGCCCACCGCTGGGTTGCACTTTACCGCGGATATACTTGAAAGGATAAAGGAAAGGGGGGCCTCCGTGTTGAGCGTGACCCTGCATGTCGGCCCTGGGACATTTAACCCGATCAGGGCCGCTGACATCAGCGAGCACCGTATGGAATCCGAGTATTACCTTGTGCCGGACGAGACAGCTAGGGCGATCTTGGAGGCCAAAGGTAGCACGGGGAGGGTTTTTGTTTGCGGAACAACCTGCACGAGGGCTTTGGAAACATGGGCACTGGGCCGAGGTCCCAAGGAAGGGTGGACCAATCTCTTCATTTATCCGGGGCACAAGTTTAAGGTTCCCGATGCGCTCATAACCAATTTCCACATGCCCCGTTCAACCCCCCTGGCGCTCGTTTCCGCGTTCTGCGGCAGGGAAACGATTCTCAGAGCATACGCCGAGGCCTTGGCAAGAGGCTACACTTTCGGCTCCTACGGGGATGCTATGCTGATAATGCGCCGGGCCGCTGAGATTTGAAACGAAGCGCTCGTGGCCGCTATAATTTAATTCAAAGCAGGGAGAAGCCTTTCATGGCCGACGAAACACAGAAACCCCAAGAGGGCGCCAAACCCGCCCCAACGGACTCCAAGAAGACCTTGGGTCTCATCTGTATGCTCGTGAACATACTGGTTCCGCTTTTCACTGGGTTTCTCGCGGTTGGCATAGGCGGGATAATCTACGGCGCGATCCAGAGGGCGGAAGACCCATCCACGGAGAAGTTCTTCAAAAACGGCCTCCTCCAGCTCATAGCGAGCGCTGGCTCGCTCATCCTCCTCATATGCTGTTCGGCTTTCGCCATTCCCGTTATAACCGGCATCACCCTGGGATTGGGCGTAGTTCTATACATATTCGTTTTCATCCTCCTTTTGCCCCCACTTGCCATGTATATCTGGGCGATCGTTGACGCGGTGAACATCTATCAGCACTCGCAAGCATAGGCCAATGGAGGACTCCGGGTCAAAAGCCATTCTGGTTCTTGTTCTCAATCTGGTCATGCCAGGGGTTGGCGGCCTCCTCTACACAAGCTGGTTCCGGGCTGACAAACGCGTGCGGATAAGGGCCCTCGTTCAGCTAACCCTTTTCTGGGCAGGGGTGATACTCGCGGCCTGCAACAAGTATCTGTATTCCCTACTTATCATGGTCTTCGGGGTCTGGATATGGGCCATATTTGATGGCTTGGAGCTCTACGGCTCCCTTGTTGAAAAGCCCTAAAGGGGGCTATTAAAATTAGGCCATGCCAGGATTCTTTGAGAATAAGAAGAACTTGGGGCTCGTGTGCATGCTGGTCAACATCCTCGGGCCTTTTCTGACGAGCTTCATCGGGGTGGGCATAGGCGGGATAATCTACGGGGTGATTCGGAGGACAGAGGAACCGGAGGCCGAGAGGTTCTTCAAGGACGGCCTCACTCAGCTCATCGTGGCCGCTGTCGGTTTCGTCCTTTTCTTTGCCTGCATCATGATGACCTTTGGGCTTGGCATAGTTGTATCCTGGATATTCTGGCCCGTGGCCGCGATGGCCGTCTACATCTGGTCAATCTTTGAAGCTGTGGAGATATACAGGCACTCTCAGGCCACGGACTAACTAGTTGCGCCAGCTTGACCCTGGCCATTAAAATTTGCCTAAACCCGAAAAGGAGGTTTTTTAGATGGAAGATCCAAAGACAAGAGGAATCCTGGTGCTGATACTGAACATCATCATCCCTGGAGTAGGTGGCCTCATCTACGCCTCAGGGGTGAAGGACGATGCGGACAAGGCCAAGAAAGCAAGGACGAACGCTATAATCCAGCTGGTCCTCTATGTGGGCGGCGTAGTGCTTTCTGTGTGCACCTTCGGGCTAACTGCCCTCGCCTCCCTGGGCGCGTGGATATGGGCCCTCATAGAGGGCATAAAGTATTTCAAGGAGCTCAGCTCGCAGGCCGCGCCATCCGCCTGAGGCCAACCAGGAAAACTGAGGCCCCGGCTCAGGGCCGGGGCTTTTTCGTTTTCCCCGATCATGGTGAGAGGCTCCTTGAAGGGCGGGGCTGTTATCCAAGATAATATTCCCCCATGCGTATTTCAGCAAGAGCGGAGAAAGCCCAAGCAAGTCCGATAAGGAAGCTCGTTCCCCTGGCCGACGCGGCAAAATCCGCCGGCATCACCGTTTATCACCTTAACATAGGCCAGCCGGACATACCCAGCCCACAGCCTGCGCTGGATGCCGTCAGGAATTGGGATGGCCGAGTGCTCGCATACGGCCACTCAGAGGGCCAGAGGTTCTACAGGGAGACCTTGGTCAGGTATTACAGGGGCCTCGGCCTTGATGTTAACCTGGAGGACATTTTCATCACAACGGCCGGCTCTGAGGCAATCATATTCGCTATGGCCGCCGTCGCGGACCCGGGGGACGAGATAATTGTCTTTGAGCCTTTTTATACCAACTACAACGGCTTCGCGGCAATGCTCTCGGTGAAGCTTGTGCCCGTGACGCTCTCGGTGGAGAACGGGTTTCACCTTCCCGACAGAAAGAGGATAGAGTCCCTCATAACAGGGAAAACAAGGGCCATCCTCTACTGCTCGCCGAATAACCCAACCGGCACGGTCTACACCAGGGAAGAGGTGAGGATGCTCGCGGAGATAGCCGCTGAGCACGACCTCTTTCTCATGGGCGACGAGGTCTACAGGGAGTTCATATACGATGAGCGGGTGACCCACACATCCGTCCTCTCCTTCCCAGAAATAAGCGACAGAGCGATAATGCTTGACAGCGTATCAAAGCGTTTCTCCATGTGCGGTGCGAGGATCGGCAACATAGTAACCAAAAACAGGGATGTCTGGGCTTCGTGCCTGAAGTTCGGCCAGGCGAGGCTTTGCCCCCCGCAGTTGGAGCAGATTGCCGCCGATGCCGCTTACAGGCTTCCGCCAGAGGAGTATGTGAAACCCATGATAGATGAATACCGAAGAAGAAGGGATGTAGTCTACGAGGCCCTCAAGGGCATGCCTGGGGTAAAGACCTTCCTGCCCGAGGGGGCTTTTTACACGGTGGCGAAGCTTCCTGTGGACGACGCTGACGCTTTCGCCGCTTGGCTACTTTCGGATTTCTGGAAGGCAGAGGGGCTTAAGGAAACTGTGATGATAGCCCCGGCCTCCGGCTTCTACGCTACGGCCGGGGCCGGCAAAGACGAGGCCAGGATAGCCTATGTGCTTGAGTGCGAAGCGCTGAAAAGGGCAATGGATCTCTTGGCCAGGGCGCTTGAGGTTTATCCGGGCAGGGTAGATTGAGGAGGCCTTCCGGCAATTTCTGGAAAGACACCCGCGCGAAGCTTTAGAATTTGTGGAGAAACGCCATGAGCGAAACCAGATACAAGCCTAAAAACAAGGTGAGGTTCGTCACTGCAACCTCGCTTTTTGACGGGCACGATGTTTCTATTAACCTGATAAGGCGGCTTCTCGTGGACGCGGGCGCTGAGGTTATCCACCTGGGCCACAACCGCTCCGCCGCTGAGATAGTGGACGCGGCGCTCCAGGAGGATGTGCAGGCCATCGCGGTGTCCTCCTACCAGGGCGGCCACATGATGTTCTTCAAGTATTTACGCGACCTTCTGAACGAGCGCGGGGCCAGCCACATAAGGATATTCGGCGGGGGTGGCGGGGTAATAGTGCCATCGGAGATAAAGGAGCTTGAGGCCTACGGCATAACCAAGATATACTCGCCTGAGGACGGCCGGGTGATGGGCCTCGGAGGGATGATTGACCACATGCTTGAGAACTCTGACTTCTCCACGGCTGAGCTCGTGGATGACACGATTTACCAGCGTCTTGCAGAGGGCGACCACATTGCTACAGCCAGGCTCATAACCCTCGCTGAGGGGCTTCCTGATGGGGAAAAGGATGCCCTCATGAAGAGGATAAAGGCTCTTCAGAGGAAAAGGGCGCCGGTTGTGGGAATAACCGGGACCGGAGGGGCGGGGAAAAGCTCGTTAACCGACGAGCTCGTGAGGCGGATACTCGAACATAGCCCCGGGGCAACAGTAGCGATAATATCCGTCGATCCAACGAGAAAGAAGACCGGCGGAGCCCTTCTCGGGGACAGGATAAGGATGAACTACATCCACGACAAAAGGGTCTACATGCGCTCGCTTGCGACCCGTGGCGAGAAGTCCGAGCTCTCAAGGGCAACGCGCGAGGCCATTGAGATATGCAGGGCCGCGGGAACTGACCTCGTTTTCGTTGAGACCGGCGGTATAGGCCAGGGAGACACTGAAATAACGAAGGTTGCGGATATATCAATATATGTGATGACCCCGGAATACGGTGCGGCGCTTCAGCTTGAAAAGATAGACATGCTGGACTACGCGGACATCGTCGTCATAAACAAGTTTGAGAGGCGCGGGGCCTGGGAGGCACTGAGGGATGTCCGCAAGCAGTTCAGGCGCAACCACAAAATAGACCATTCAATACCTGACGAGGACCTGCCCATCGTTGGCACGGTGGCTAACCTTTTTAACGATATTGGGGTCAACGCGCTTTACGGGCTTCTGATTGAAAAGCTCAGAGAGAAGCTCGGCGTTGATATTGACCCCGAGGCGAAATACTCAAAGGATTGGCTAGGCCGAAAGGATTATACGATTATACCGAAGGAAAGGGAGAATTACTTGAGCGAGATAGCGAGGACCGTCCGCGAATACAGAAATCGGGGCATGGAGCAGGTGAAGCTGGCCCGAAGGCTCTACCAGATTGAGGGGGCGCTCGCGGCGGCGCAGGAGAACGGCGTCGAGGAAGAGGCGATAAAGGCCCTGAGGGAACTCAGGGACAGGTGCGAGGCTGAACTTTCCCCGGAAGCTAAGAGGCTTCTCAATTCGTGGGATGAGATGATTCAATGCTACTCCAAGGATACCATCACCGTAAGGGTAAGGGACAGGGAGATAACCCACGAGCTCTTCACAAAAACGCTCTCCGGAACGAGGATACCCAAAATCGCACTGCCGAGATACGAGGACTACGGTGACCGCCTGAGATACCTTTGGCTGGAGAACCTCCCCGGGCACTTCCCCTTCACCGCCGGAACCTTCCCCCTGAGAAGAACCGAGGAGGAGCCGAGGCGCCAGTTCGCCGGAGAGGGCGGGCCTGAGCGCACCAACAAGAGGTTCCACTACCTCACGAGGCACGACCCCATGAAGCGACTTTCGGTTGCTTTTGACAGCCCAACCCTATACGGAGAGGATCCGGCTGAGCGCCCAGACATCTACGGGAAGATAGGCGAGGGAGGAGTCAGCATATGCACCCTGGATGACATGAAGAAGTTGTTTGAGGGGTTTGACCTCTGCCATCCCCTCACGAGCGTTTCCATGACAATAAACGGCCCTGCCCCGATAATCCTGGCCATGTTCTTCAACACCGCTATAGACCAGCAGATAGAAAAGTTCAGGGCCGAGCGAGGCCGCGAGCCCACCGAATCCGAGCGCGAGGAGATAAAGGCCTGGACACTGAGGACGGTCAGGGGAACGGTGCAGGCGGACATCCTTAAGGAGGACCAGGGCCAGAACACATGCATATTCTCCATAGACTTCGCCCTTCGGCTTATGGGAGATGTGCAGGAGTATTTCATACAGAACGGCATCCGCAACTTTTATTCCGTGAGCATAAGCGGCTACCACATAGCCGAGGCCGGGGCAAACCCCATAACCCAGCTCGCCTTCACCCTCGCCAACGGCTTCACCTATGTTGAGTATTACTTGAGCCGCGGCATGGACATAGACGCCTTCGCTCCGAACCTCTCCTTCTTCTTCTCCAACGGCATGGACGCCGAATACTCGGTCATAGGAAGGGTGGCGAGAAGGATATGGGCTATTGCCATGAAGGAGAGATACGGCGGGAACGAGCGCTCCCAGAAGCTGAAGTATCACATCCAGACATCCGGCCGGAGCCTGCACGCGCAGGAGATGGCGTTCAACGACATCAGGACAACCCTTCAAGCCCTCATCGCCTACTACGACAACTGCAATTCCCTCCACACCAACTCCTACGACGAGGCTATCACAACACCGACCGAGGAGTCAGTGCGCAGGGCAATAGCGATACAGCTGATAATCGCCAGGGAGTTCGGGCTCGCTAAGAACGAGAACATATCCCAGGGTAGTTTCCTCATGGAGCAGTTGACGGACATGGTTGAGGAGGCTGTTCTCCAAGAGTTTGAGAGGCTCTCGGAGCGAGGGGGTGTCCTCGGCGCGATGGAGCTCGGTTATCAGCGCGGCAAGATACAGGAAGAATCAATGATATATGAGATTAAAAAGCACTCCGGAGAATTGCCCATCATCGGGGTCAACACATTCGTGAACCCAAACATAAACCCCGACGATTTCATCCCCCAGAACATATCCCTGGCGAGGGCAACCGAGGAGGAAAAGCGCGCACAGCTGGAGAACCTCAGGGCCTTCCAGGAGAGGAACCGCGAGAAAGCGGCCGAGGCCCTGGAGAGGTTGAAGCGGGTGGCCCGCGAGCGCGGGAACATCTTCGCCGAGCTCATGGAGACCGTTAGATACGCCAGCCTAGGCCAGATAACCCACGCCCTCTACGAGATAGGCGGAAAATACAGGAGGAATATGTGAAGAAGAGCAAGAGGATTTGGCTTGCGGTCTTTGCGGGGCTTATCCTTGCTTCTTGCGACGAGGGCGGGCTCGCGGGAAGCCCGAGGATAACCCTGAAGGTGGAGGATGGCGGGGCCGCGGTAAGAATTCGCTGGTATAGCGTAGTTGGCGCTGATCGCTACCAGCTCTGGGTTGATGGCGTAAAGGTATATGAAGGAAGAGACACATCCTATTATCTCGCTACGCCGGCTAGGAAGATAAAGGCCGTTGCCATAGGGGGGACGGAGAGCACGACTGACGAGGTAGACCTAAGCGCGGTCACGGATACGGTAGAGGAGCTATACGAGCGGGACGGCGAAGGGGTTTCCGCCATAGGGTTCACGGGCGACGGCAAGTTCGTCCTCTATGCCCTTTCGGATACGGCCAAGAAAGAAAATTTCAGCCTTTACCTGGATGACTTCCGTCCGGATACGGTGAAGCCGGATTCAATCCGCATGGTTTCTCCGGATTTCAACGCCTTTGGGGAACCTTTTAACAAAAAGAAGACCCTTTTCGCCCTCTGGGGCCCGGATAGCCTGGTCGCGCCGGACACCCTCTCATACCAAGAGAATTACTCACCTGTCCTGAAAGCAGATTCCGTCTACGCGCTCTGGCTTGACACCGATTACAACGGGTGGGACAAGGGCCACAACTATGACTACTTCGTGAAGATCAAGATTCTGGCGCCACCGGATTCGGCCGGCAAGGTTACCTTTCAATACTGGTTCCAGAGGATAGGGGGGCTTAGGTGGGTTCTTGAGCCGACTGAGGGAGAATGAATCTCAGGGCTTGGCTAATAGCCTGCGGCATAATCTTTGCTATTGGAGCCGCGGCATTGGCATACTTCGGCGGGCCAACAGGCAGGGAGGTGAGGATCGCCCTCGGAAAAGGCCAGCCCCTTTCGGCCTTCGCTGATAGCCTTAAGGCCCACAGGATCATAGAGAGCCCTGCCCTTTTCCTTCTTTTCCTGAGAGCATCAGGTAGGGAGGGGCGCATAAGCGCCGGCTACTATGTCCTGCGCGAGCGCGACCACGAATGGAGGGCCGCGAGAAGGGTTCTTTCGGGGCCGAGCGCGAGCCTTGAGGTAAAGATAACACTTCCGGAGGGCATCACGATAGCCCAGATGGCCGGGCTTCTATCGGACAGCCTTGGCATTGACTCGGCCGAGTTCTGCTCCCTCGCCCGAGACAGGAAATTCATTGATTCCCTGGCAAAAATCTATCCATACCTGAAGGGGCTCAGTAGCCTTGAGGGGTTCCTCTTCCCTGACACCTACTTCTTTTACAAGGGCGAGAGGCCGCGGGCTATCCTGGCGAGGATGGCTGAAAGGCATTTCTCCTTCTGGACTCCGGAGCGCCTGGCGGCCGCGGAGGAGCTCCGGATGACCGTCGGGGATGTGGTTACACTGGCCTCATTGGTTGAGTGCGAGACAAAGCTGGATGAGGAGAGACCCGTTGTGGCATCGGTTTTCCTGAACAGGCTCAGAAGGGGAATGCCCCTGGCCTCAAACAGCGCTCTGGGTTATGTCCTTGGCAAAAACCCCGCGTGGCTCAGCGAGAAAGACCTTGAGACCAAAAGCCCTTACAACACATACAGGAATCCGGGCCTGCCTCCCACCCCAATATGCAATCCGGGCCTGAAGTCCATAGACGCGGTCCTGAGGCCCGCCAGAACCGATTACCTCTTCTTCGTTGCCACTGGTGAGGGAAACCACCTCTTCTCCGCGACATACGAGGAGCACCAGCGGAACATCGCGAAGGTTAAAAGGAAGTGGAACAGATAGCCTGAGGCATTCGCCAGGCCCTTGATCGGTCGAAGGATTCGGATTAATAATTAAAATATGCTACTGGTTTTTATGCTTTTGGCTAAGCCCGTTCCGGTTTCTATCTCCGGGATTAAGAACCTGGGGGGCTCTTACAATGCCGTGCTGGTGGATACCGCGGGGGACCGTTTCGTGCTCATAGGGATCACCGAGGACCAGGCCTTTTCGCTCCAGATGGGGCTTTACGGCATGAAATATTTCAGGCCCCTTACCCACGATCTATTCATTACAGCGCTTGACTCAATGGGCTGGAAGGTGAGCAAGGTCGTTATCACGAGCCTCAGGGATAATGTCTTCTACTCAAATATCTACTTTTCAAAGGGAAAGAGAAGCTTCATCCTGGACGCGAGGCCCTCGGACGCGCTCTGCCTCGCCGCCCGCGCAGGGTGCCCTGTTCTGGTTGAGGAGGAGGTTCTGGACAAGTATATGGAGGACTTCAAGCGGATGCTGGAGAATATGATGTGGGGTGAAGAAGAGGGCGAGATAGGAATATAGCCCGGTTCAGACCAAATAACCCTTCTCCATAAGGATAGCCCTCACGGCGGCGAGAGCGGCCTTTTTGGTCCTTATCTTTTTTTCTGCCCGGAGATCCTCAATCTCCTCCAGTATCTCACGGAAAATTGGCCCTGGCTTAAGCCCCATTGCTATGAGGTCGTCGCCCGTGATGAGCCTAGGCTTTTTCTTTTTTTCCTTCTCTATATCCTCAAGGAAGTCGTGCAGGGACTTAGCCAGGATCAGGTGAGAAACAACGCCCTGATGTGCCAAGCGGGAGCTAAGGGCATCCGCGTATGCCAGAACAACTATGGGGAAAGCCCAGGCTCCAACCCTTCTCAGGAAACGGTTCATCGCCCTCCTTGTCGGGCCATCGCCCTGACCGAGGAAATGCGGGTGCATGTGGTTGGCAACGAGTAGCGCAAGGGCATCAGCCTCATCCCCGCTCATCTTGAGCCTCGCCGCTATCCTCTTCGCCATCCTAGCGCCAAGCGCGTCGTGGCCGTAGAAGTGGACCTCCTCGCCTTCCTCTTGGTAGGTTCTGGGCTTCCCGATGTCATGGAGCAGGGCGGCCAGGATGAAAACAGCCCTCATTGAAGGATCATCAAGGATGGAAAGGTGCTTCCTGTAGTGAGCGAATGGGGTTATGCCGATGTTCCATAGAACGCCCCCTGCGACCGAGGCCGTGTCAATGGAGTGGGCGAGGAGGTTATTTCCGCCCCAGTTGCGGTCAGCTTCCATGAGCTCCGGAATGATAACCCTCATGACTCGCGCTTCCCACGAGGCCCGGAGCGCTGAGGGCATGTGCTGGCCCAAAAGGAGGAGCTTCAGTTCAAACCAAACCCTCTCCGGGGCAACCCTCTCAAGCCCAGCCGCCTCCCTCTTTATCCAAGAGACGGTTTTGGGATCAACGGAAAAACCGAGCTCCGACGCGAAACGAAAAGCCCTCAGACACCTAAGGGGGTCTTCCCTGAGGTTCTTTCGGGAGATTGCCCTGATGAGCCGGGCCTCAAGGTCAGCCAGGCCCCCCGTCGGATCAATGAGCCTGCCGTTTGGGCTCACGGCCATAGCGTTCACCGTGAAATCCCTGCGCGCCAGGTCTTCCGTTATATCCTTACCTTGAAGTTCAGCCAGATCAACCCAGCCCTGTCCGACTATTACCCTCACAACCCCGTCATCCAGCCGGACAACCGGCGCCCTGCCGGCCGAAGCAGAGAGGGCTTTGGCCGCGCCAAGCGCGTTCTCCGGAACAACAACATCCCAATCCCTCGTTGGCCTGCCCAGGAAAGCGTCCCTTACCGCTCCCCCAACCAAAAACCATCCCTTTCCGAGGGCCTTCCTTCCGGGAAGGGCCTTGATAAGGGCCTTGAGATCTGGCATAGAGAAATTATAAACCAGGGGATTCGGCTACCTCACGGTCAGCAAATTCACGACAAGCAAGGAATACACGAAGGCGGCGAGCGCGGCCAGGAGAGTTTCCAGCTTCTTTGAGGCCGGAGGGCCGAGGTGATCAACCGGCACGAGCGCTATCCAACCCCCATCCCACGCGGAGACGAACGAGGGGTTCAGCCTCACGGATAATGACTTCAGGTTCCAGACCATAAAAACCAGAATAAGCATAATCCCTGTGTATTTTTCAAGGAAAAAGGCACTGCTAAGGGCGTTCCAGGCCCCGTGCATCACCACTGCCAGCGCGAAGCCCAAAATGACGAGCCACCAGTGGCCTCTGGTCATCCGGGAGAACCAGGCCCTCGCGAGGGCGAAACCAACAATCCCTGTGAAAGCGGAGTGGGTCGGGACGCTTCTGGCTACCGCAACAGAGATTATCGTCCTGTAGTATGACTCCGGATCGTGCGCGAGGGACTGGTATGCCCCTTGCAATATGTAGCCCATGTTCTCGGTGAGGGCGAACCCCGCTCCAACAAAGCAGGCGAGGACAAAGCAGAGCAAAGGGTCTCTCGGCCTCGTGGCCCACGCCATTATAAGGAAAAGGGCGGCCTTCACCCCTTCCTCTATGAAACCGGCTTCAAAGAAATCTCGCCAGGCCCACGGCTTGATAAACCAAGGCCTTATCTGAGCGGGATCAAGCCAAGTCTTCGCCATGAGGACAGCGACAGCGGCTGTCATACCGAGGGCAAGCGCAAAAGCGAGCCTGAAGGGGGATTGCCTCGCTCTCCTGTCAACCAGGAGCAAGAGTGCGGCCCACGAGCCGTTAAAGAGGAACGAGAGGAGCACTGCGTCAGCGTTCAACTACTCAACCTCCTCAGGTCTTCCCAGAAGCCGGGGTATGAGACGCTCGGGGCAAGGGGATAGTCCAGGCGGGAATCCACCCCGAAAGCCGCTGATGCCACAGCGAAACCCATAGCGAGGCGGTGATCACCGGCAGTCTCGTATGCCCCGCCTTTGAAAATGAAGGGCCCCTTGACCCTGAACCCATCGGGGAACTCCTCGGCCTCAGCGCCCTGCCGGAGAAGGTTCTTCACAAGAAGCCTTATCCTGTCAGATTCCTTTGTCCTTAGGGACCCAGCGCCCCTCACGAGGACCTCGCCTTCAACTACAGAGGCGATGATCCCAAGGAGAGGGAGCTCGTCAATCGCGGAGGGAATCTCCTCAGGCCCCACCTCAACGCCGGAAAGCCTGCCCGAATGTTCCACAAAAAGATTGCCCACGGGTTCGGGGTCCTCTTCCGTAATATCCCACGCTATCCTCGCGCCCATCCGAAGAAGTATATTGTAAAACCCCATCCTCGTTGGGTTCAGGCAGATACCTTTGAGAACAAGCGGTGGGCCGGGCCTAATCAACCTGAAGGCAACCAGAAAGGCTCCGGAGGATGGGTCGCCGGGGATAGCTATCCGGAAGCCCGGAAGAGGATTCCCCGGATGAAAAACTGTATCCTTGCCAACGCTAATTCTCTGGCCGAGCCAAGCAAGAAGCCTTTCGGTGTGATCCCTCGTCCTCAGGGGTTCCGAAAACCTCACGCTCCTTCCGGCTACAAGCCCCGCGAGAAGGAGTCCGGATTTCACCTGAGCTGAGGGGATTTTCGCCGTCCAGGCGATATCCCTCTTTATGCCTGAGACAACCTCAATGGGCGGATACGCCCCGCGGGTGAGCCTCAGGCTGGCCCCCGCGGAGCAAAGGGGCTCAGATATCCCGCCCATTGGCCTCGCCCGGAGGGAATCGTCGCCGTCAAGAAAGCCCTTTATATCCGCGCCCGCAAGAAGGCCGAGTAGTAGCCTTATTGTTGTTCCGGAGTTGGCGCAGTTGAGGGTTTTGTTCGGCGATGAAAGCGGCCCGGGCCTCAGCTTGAGCCCCCGCTCGTCCCATGAGGCGCTGAGACCCAGCTCTGTCAAGCAAGCAAGGGTTGCGGCCACATCAAACCCTTGATTAAGGTTGTATATAGTGCAGTCCCCGCTTGCGAGGGCAGAAAGAAAAAGCGCCCTGTGGGATATGGACTTGTCGGGAGGGGGGATGAGTTCGGGCACGGTATTATTTTGAAGTCAGGGGCCGGCGCCGCGCAATGTGAACGGCCACGCCCTCATGCATTATAATTTGCGCCCGGGGCTGTAGCTCAACTGGGAGAGCACTGGCTTTGCAAGCCAGGGGTCACGGGTTCAAGTCCCGTCAGCTCCATTCCAACGGAGACGCACATGGAACACATAAGGGAAATCGCCAAAAAGGTAGGCATAACTGAGGAGTTTTTAGAGTATTACGGGAATTACAAGGCAAAGATCCGCCTCTCGCTCCTGGACGAGCTCAAGGACAAGCCGGACGGCAAGCTCGTCCTCGTGACCGCCATAACGCCAACCCCAGCCGGAGAGGGAAAGACCACGAACGCCATAGGCCTTACCCAAGCGCTCTGGAGAATGGGGATAAAGAATGTAGTGGCTCTGAGGGAACCTTCGCTGGGGCCTGTTTTCGGGATAAAGGGCGGCGCGACCGGAGGCGGAAAATCCTGCGTCTTGCCGGAGGCGGACATAAACCTGCACTTTACCGGAGACTTCCACGCCATAACCACAGCCCACAACCTCCTCGCCGCGCTCCTGGATAACTCCCTTTACTGGGGCAACAAGCTCAAGATAAACCCTCGGAGGATATTCTGGCCGAGGGCGCTTGACATGAACGACCGCTCCCTCAGGAACATCGTCATAGGGCTCGGCGGAGAGGGCTTCCCCCGCGAGAGCACATTCTATATCACCGCGGCCTCTGAAATAATGGCCATAATGGGCCTTTCAACGAGCATAGAGAACCTCAGGGAGCGCCTCGGCAACATCGTCGTCGCTATGAACACCGACGGCGGGCCTGTTTTCGCTCGTGATCTGGGCGCTCACGAGGCTATGGCCGCGGTCCTGCGGGACGCGCTTATGCCGAATCTCGTTCAGACAACGGAGGGAACACCAGCTATAATCCACACCGGGCCATTCGCTAACATAGCCCACGGAAACTCCTCCATAATGGGGACCAAGATGGCCCTGAAGCTTGGGGACATCGTGATAACCGAGGGCGGGTTCGGCGCCGATCTGGGCGCGGAGAAGTTCATGGACATAAAGGCCTACTACGGAAATCTGAAGCCGGATGCTGTGGTTATCGTAGCGTCCATAAGGGCCTTGAAATATCACGGCGGAAAACCGCTAAAGGAGCTCGCCCAGGAGGACACAGCGGCTCTGGAAAGGGGCATCCCGAACCTCATCAGGCATGTTGAGAACATGAAGAAGTTCGGGGTCGGGGTCATTGTTGCCGTGAACGCGTTCCCGACGGATTCACGGAAGGAGATAGACCTGCTACTTGAGGCCGGAAAGCAGACCGGAGTCCCTGTCGTGCTGTCAGAGGTATTCACCAAGGGAGGCGAAGGCGGCATTGAGATGGCGGAGGCGGTTCTTGAGGCCACCAAAGGGCCGAACAACTTCCGTTTCCTCTACGACCATAAGCTCCCGACCGAGAAGAAGATAGAGATAATAGCGAAGGAGATATATCGCGCTGACGGGATTGAGCTCGTGGATAAGGCAAAAACCAACATAAAGCGCATAAAGGAATGGGGGATGGACGATTGGCCCGTTTGCATGGCAAAAACCCAGTATAGCTTCTCCCACGACCCATCGCTTCTGGGCGCGCCGACCGGCTTCACCATTCCCGTCAGGGACATATACCCAGCGGCTGGCGCGAGGTTTATCGTAGCTGTCCTCGGGGACATGATGCTCATGCCAGGCCTTCCCAAGGAGCCGGCCGCGCTTGAGATAAAGCTGAACGAGAACAACGAGATAGTTGGAATAAGATAGGGAATACCAAGAAAAAACAAGGGCGAGGAAAACCTCGCCCTTTTCTTTTGAGTGAAGGGGTTTATATCTTCTTGAAACAGAGATACCAGTCCTTGCAGTCGTAGCCCTCGGCCAGCCTCTTCTCAGCGCCATCAGCCGTTGCCGGGGGAGGGACTATGACCGGCTCGCCCGGCTTCCAGTTCGCTGGAGTGGCAACCTTGTGCTCGTCGGAGGTCTGAAGGGCATCAAGGAGCCTCAGTATCTCCTGCATGTTCCTTCCGTTGCTCATGGGGTAGTAGAGCATAGCCCTAAGCTTGCCTTCCGGGTCTATGAAGAAAACCGTTCTAACGGTCGCCGTGCTTGACTCTCCGGGCTGGATCATGCCGTATAGCTTCGCCACAGACATGTTCAGGTCAGCTATTACGGGGAAAGGTATCTCTACGCCCAGCTTCTCCTTGATATTGCGGACCCAAGCTATGTGGGAGAACAGCGAGTCAACGGATAAGCCTATGAGCTGAGTGTTTCGTTTCTGGAGCTCAGGGTATATCTCAGCGAACGCCATGAACTCGGTCGTGCAGACAGGGGTGAAGTCTGCCGGGTGTGAGAAGAGTATCACCCACTTCCCGCGGAAATCCGAGAGCTTTATCTTCCCGTGGGTCGTGAGCGCCTCAAAGTCAGGGGCCTCTTTGCCCAGGACGGGCAGTGTCGTTTCTGTTGTTCTTTCTTCCATCTTAAAACCTCCTAAGATAGTATGAAATTGTAAAGCTAATTACCAATGAGTTTCCAACGAAAAAGCCCCGGCTTTTGCCGGGGCATGCGTTTCTCGGTATCGTTATCTGACGGAGACGAACCTGGTTTTCGCGGTCTGGTCGCCAACCACGAGGACAGCGAAGTATGTTCCGGATGCCGGAGGCGCGAATTCGGTCCTGTTAAGGCCTTGCCGGTATCTGCCGGATAGATCGCGAACCAGAGCGCCCTTTACATCATATATCTTCAGGCTTGCAAAGCCATCTTGAGGGAGGACAAAGGAAAGCGTGGTTCTCCCTGGGCCTGGCATGGCCTTGAACTCCATGGGCAGGGGCCTTTGGTTCTCAGCAACATCTGACCAGTCCTTCCTGTCAAACCAGGATATGAAAGCGTCATCTATGTAGACAACGCCATATGCGTTCGCGTTGCCCAGGTAGTCAATGGAAGGACGACACCATCTAAAGGCATCGTGCTCGCTGAGGAACACCGGGGTGCTCCAGGTTCCACTGGAGTATGTTCTGGTAGTGTAACCGATGTGCTCGGGCCCGCTCGTATGATATTCAATATAAGCCATCTGCCAGCCCTGGTCGCCTCGTGGGGTCACATCCGGGTGGTTGGTAGAATCGGTTGTCCCGACAGGAGCGTTGCCATACCAGTTGTTGCCATCGTCGTATGTTATGTAATAAATAACATACATCTCATTACCTGATACCTGGCGAGTTGAGGCCACAAGGACGGTGTCCCCGCGCATGGCTATGGCGGTGGAGGGGTAAGCACCATAAACACCATCAAGGTTGGTGTGGAGCTCCCAAGCCCCAGCCATCCTGGCGGCGGCGCAGAGTTTGTTGGCTGTGTTTAGGTAGCTGAGCCAGAGGAGGTGCTGGGCGCCGTTCATATAGCCGTAGTCCATGTCAAGCCCCCCTGCGGCGTCCGAGATGCCGGGGTCTGCAGAGGTCCAGGTGGAACCCTGGGCATCGGAGAAGGCGTAACGCAAGGCGCCCGAGCGGTCAATGGAGGAAACATAAAGCTGGCTTCCGTTATACCGGTTTGGCTCTATGTTCGCTTCCAATACGGTATCAGCAGTAGTATATACCACCTTATAGCCGAAACCGTTGTCCACAAGGCCAGTGTTCTCATCTACCCTCCTGACCCTGACATCTGTACCGCCACCGTAAGTGATGTAGACATATCCGTTTGAAAACTCAGCCGCGTCCGCAGTGTAGAAGCAGTAGGCGGCGCCCCAGCTATATGTCTCTGACCAGCTCAGCCCTCCGTTGGTTGACATGTAAACCCACCAGCTGTAGTTCCACTGAGTGTCTCCGGCTCCGTAGGCCAAAACGAAAAGGTTGTGGTTGCCCACAGCCTTGACCAGCTCAACCTTGGAGGTAGCGTAGAGAGAGTTTGTCACCTGAACATCCGTGCCCCATTTGGGGCCTTGGGTCTCTATGGGCTTGCGCCAGGATATTCCAAGGCACATGTCGCCCAGCTCGGATTCTATGGCCTCCACGGCGGATATTGCCTCCCCGTATTTGCCGGTGTTCCAGAGGAACTCGGCCTCTGTCATCGCGTCGGTGTGGGGGCCGGCCCACTCCAGCTCTATAAGAGCGTTCTTTCTCGTGGCCTCATCCATCCTGGAAAGGCGGTCAGCGGTGTAGCCGGCCCAAGCCGCGCCCGCGGATAGAATGAGGACCATCAGGGTGCTTTTACCGGTCATGATAAGATCTCCATCGTATAAGATCGTATAAGATATATTATACAGGGCATCACGCTAGCTGTGCAAGATAATCAAAGTTCCGGGAAACGCTACCTGCCCTCAAGTAGCCTCCTAGCGAGCGCGAGGGCCTCGTCAGTTATCTCTTCGCCGGCCGACATCCTGGCTATCTCACGGACGCGTTCGGGGTGGGAAAGTTGCCTTATTGAAACCCTGGAGGCCTCCTTTTCAACGAGAAAGTGCCTCTCTGCCCTTGCCGCGATCTGGGGAAGGTGGGTTACGGTAAGGATTTGATGGTGGGAGGAGAGTAGAGCGAGCTTTCTGCCCACAACCTCTGCAACACGGCCACCTATGCCCTGGTCAACCTCATCAAACACGAGAACAGGTGTATCCTCTGCCTCTGCAAGAGCTGTCTCAAGCGCGAGCATAACGCGGGAAAGCTCGCCCCCGGACGCAACCCTCACGAGTGGCAAAAGGGGCTGGCCGGGGTTCGCTGAAAGGAGGAATTCGCACCGGTCAAAGCCGGTCTCGTTTGGCTCATCTCGCCAGAGCTCTGCTTTGAAGCGCGCGCCGCCCATCGCCAGATCAGAAAGCTCCTCCTCCACCCTCTCCGAAAGCGTGAGCGCGGCGCGGCGCCTTTTTTCCGAGAGCTCCTCTCCGAGACGGTTCATCTCTCTCTCGGCTTCCGCAAGCTCGCGCTCGGCGGAGGATATTTCGGCCTCGCTCGTGCCGAGCCTCTCCAGCTTGGCCCTCAGCTCCTCGGCTACTCTAAGCAGTCCTGGGAGATCGGTCCTGTATTTCTCTTTGAGGCGAGAAATCTGGTATAGGCGTTGATTTATCCATTCAAGCTCGTCCGGATCAAACTCAACCTGATCCCTTAGGGAGAATAAGAGCCTCGCCGCCTCCGCGAGGCTCTCTTTTGAAGAGGCAATAACATCAATGGCCTCTTTTATCCGCGGCATATCAGAGAACTCGGAGAGTCCGGCAAGCGCGGCGGAAACAGCCGAATGCGCGGAGCTCTCGCCCTCATAGAGGGCTTCAAGCGCATGGGAGATGGCCTCGGCCAAATGAACGCCCGCTGTGAGAAAACGCCTCCTCTCAACAAGGGTTTCCTCCTCCCCTTCCTTAAGGTCAGCCTCCTCCAGCTCCCTCAGCTGGAAACGGTAAAGCTCTTCGGCCTCCCTGAGCGCCTCAAGCTCCCTCTTTTTCCTCTCAAGGAGGGCGCGGCAGGATTCCCTTTTCGCCCAGGCCGAGGCAAAATCTTGCCTAAGGTGGCCAAGCCCGGCTACGGCATCAAGGAAAAACAGGTGATTATCTGGGTTTAGGAGCCGCTGGTTCTCGCGCTGGCCGTGGATGGCAACGAGCGCCGCGGTTCTCTCTGAAAGCTCGGCCGCGGAGACAGGCTTACCATTGATAAACGACTTGGCCCTTCTGGACCTTCCGAAAAGTTCCCGGCGGACCCTCATTGTCTCGGCCCCCGAGGAGAAGACGACCTCAACGGCCGAATTTCTATCTCCAAAGACCTCCCAGTCTATACGGGCGCCGAGAACAGCGCCCAGTGCAGAAAGTAGCATCGTTTTGCCGGCGCCGGTCTCCCCCGTAAGGACATTGAACCCGCCGGCCAGCTCAAGAAGGGCCTCCTTTACCAGGATGAAGTTTTCAACTTTGAGGGAAACTATCCTCATCCCCACTCAAGCTTCTTCCTGAGGACCGAAAAGAAGTCTGGCGCCCACGATGTCCTCACGAACCTAGCTTTCTGGCTGGACATGCGGACCCTGAAACTATCAGAATGCTCAAGGAGAAAGGACTCCCTCCCATCAGCGGAGAGGAGCATCCTCTCCCCGCGGCTCTCAGCCTTTATTTCAAGGACCGTGTCTGAGGGCAGGACGATCGGCCTTACCGTAAGGGAATGCGCGCATATCGGGGTAAGAACCATGGCCTCCAAAGATGGATAGAGTATGGGGCCGCCGGCCGCCAGGTTATAGGCCGTTGACCCGGTGGGGGTAGAAACAATGAGGCCGTCGCCCCTGTATCTCAGAATGAAGTCGCTGTCCCTCCAGACCTCTATGGTGAGCATCCTGGCCATGGTCGCGAGGAGTGTTATGTCATTAAGGGCAACATCGCTTTTATCTCCCTTCAAGACCTCCAAACAGGATCTCTCCTCGGATACGTAATCCCCTTCCAGAAGCGCCCTGGTCAACTGCTCCAGCTCCGCCAGGTGATAGAAAGCCAGGAAACCCAAGAATCCAAGGTTAACCCCAGCAACAGGTCTACCCTTCGCATACCTGGCGGCCTCAAGGAGGGTCCCATCCCCTCCAAGGGAGAGGAAGACCGAGGCAAGAGAGGAGAGATTTTCTGGCCCCTCAAGCCGAGCTCCAGGAGGAACGAGGTCAGCCAGGTCGGAGGAGAAAAGGGCCCGGTCCCCTGCAACCGAGTGAACCAACTCAAGCGCCTCCTCTAGGCCGCGGGAACCCTTACGCCCAATCACGCCGATCATGACGAATATTCTAAGACGGCCGGGGGCCGGGGATCAAAGTGATCATCGGGAAGATTTGAAGCTGGAGTAGAGGATAATTTATCATTTGCGCCTATGGAACAAGCCTTTATTATCAGGGCAACCATAATGGAGCAGGTTGGTGCCCGAAGGTATAGGGAAAGTGGCGTGTGGAGAGAAATCGTCGTTTCGGGAGATGCCACGCTCTTTGACCTGGCCAAAGCTATCCTCGCGAGCGTCCACTTTGATACGGATCACTTGTTTATGTTCACGGACACAACGGATTTCTGGGGCGAGACTTCCAAGGTTCGCTATGAGTTTAATCCGTTTATCCAGTTTCCCAAAAAGGGCCCGCCACTGAGAAGGATTTTCACCAGGAAGGGGGAGAAGCTTTTCATGCTTTTTGACTACGGCGATGAATGGGTTTTCAAAGTAAAGCTGGTAGGATTTGAGACCCTGGAAAAGAGCAGGCGCTACCCCTATGTGAAGAATGCTATGGGCGAAGATCCGGATCAGTATCCGAAGGAGGATAAATAACCCGTTTCGCAGAAATCCCCTTCGCCTTCTGAGGCACTGATTCCGAAATATTCAAAAGCGTTTGGGCTGGAAAACCCTTGACAATACGGGATGTTTCTGTTATTAATATGAATGTGGAGGTGAGAGAGTGAACATAAAGGGCTATGCTCTGGAGAGCCTGGTGGATTATATCAACACCGCACTTGATGAGAAAAGGGCCAGGGAACTCAGGGAGAAACTTCCCGAGAAAATAGCCTCCAGCTCGTGGTATCCGATGCAGTTATACTTTGATATACTTGAGGAGCTGGAACGGAACTCACGAGAAGAAAGGGGGGCTGTTTCAAGGGAGGTAGGGCGCTTCAAGGCCCAACACGCGGCCCAGGGACCGCACAGGCTCTTTTTCATCTTCGCCAGCCCAAGGTTTCTGATCAAGAGGGCAGGCGCTTTCTGGGGATTCTATCACGACTGGGGAACAATAAAGATAAAGAAGCACTACGACAAGGGGGTTGACCTAACGATCGAGCACCAGGAGGCAGTGCCTGAGATTTATTTTTACACTGTAGCCGGTTGGATGGAAAGGTCGCTTGAGATAGCAGGGACAAAATGCCCGAAGGTTGAATTTACGGCCGACAGGGGGGTAGCAGAGTTCAGGTTGAGGTGGGATTAGTGTAATTGGTGGGTTTGTCTCTTCTAATTTTAAGGAATCCATAGTGAGGTTTATACTTTCATTATGGCCAAAAGAGAATTCAGGCGCACGGTTGCCGAAAAACAGAAGGGGCTTAGGCTTGACCTTTACATGTTCAGGTCAGGCATGGGCCTTTCGCGTTCCCAGGTGGAGAACCTTATAAGGTCAGGACTCGTGACGGTCAACGGGAAGGTGGTAACCAAGCCTGGATACAAGGTCAAGGCAGGGGACGAGATATTCGCAGAGTATGAATTGCCGGAGCCGTTTGAGCTCCTTCCGGAGACCAGAGAGGACCTGCCTATAATCTACGAGGATGAAGACATCATCGTCCTGAACAAACCGCCTGGGGTGGTGGTTCACCCAGCGAGGGGAAACACGAGCGGAACCATAGTCAACGCCCTTTTGGGAAGGCTGGAAGAACTGCCGGAAACCGGCGACAGGACAAGACCCGGGGTCGTTCACCGCCTGGACAAGGACACATCCGGACTTCTCGTGGTGGCAAAGAGCCAGAGGGGGGTGAGGAGCCTCGCCAGGCAGATATCAACGAAGGAGGCCAGGAGGATATACACGGCCGTTGTCTGGGGCCGCCCCCCCATCAGGGAGGGGATGGTGGAAGCGCCGGTGGGAAGACACCCCATAGACCGGAAGAGGATGGCTGTCACCCCGTTTCACTCAAAGCCGGCCATAACCGCCTTCAGGGTAAAGGAAGAGTTCGGAAGGGTGGCGAGCCTTATGGAGCTTGAGCTTCTGACGGGCAGGACTCACCAGATAAGGGTCCACATGGAGCACTACGGCCACCCGGTTGTTGGGGACCCGGTTTATTCTGGCCGTGAAACCAGGAAGATTTTCAGGGTAGTGCCCCCTGAGGAAAGGGAAAAGGTGGCGGCGTGCCTTGAAATAATGGGGAGACAGGCCCTCCACGCGGCCAGGCTTATAATTACCCATCCCGCTAAGAATTACCGGATGGAATTCCAGGCACCCTTGCCGGATGATATGGAAAGGCTTCTGGAGTATCTTAGGTTATCCTATCAGAAGTCCTCTGAGGCCGCTACATCCTGATCTTGCCGGCTTTGAATTCCTCATATTTGGATAGAACGAGATCCCTGAACTCTTGACGAAAACGCTGAGGGGAGAACCGCTCCGCATTGCGCCTTATAACAGCGGGATCAAACTTGTCCTCATGCTTAAGGAAGCGCTGAACAGCGCCTATGATGCTAGCCACATTCTGCTCCTCAAACAGGATGCCGGTTTCACCGTCCAGAACGCTCTCCACAACCCCTCCCTTGCCAAAAGCTATGACCGGAACGCCCGCGGCTTGGGCCTCAACTGGCACAATGCCGAAGTCCTCCTCTGCCGCATAAACAAATGCTTTGGCCTTGGACATATATTCACCAACCTCTTGGTCAGAAAGCCTTCCGAGCAGTTCCACATTTGGGCTGGCCATAGCCTTTATTTTGTGCATGTCCGGTCCATCGCCCACAACAAGCAGGGGAAGTTTTATCTTGCTGAAGGCTCGGACAATGAGGTCAACCCGTTTGTATGGAACGAGGTGGGAGACAGTGATGAAGTAATCCTCGCGCCTGTGGGAGGGCATGAACCTCTCGGTATCCACTGGCGGGTAGATCACCGTTGACTCTCGGCCGTAGTGCTTTTTTATGCGTCTGGCGACATACTTGCTGTTGGCCACGAATACATCAACCCTCTTGGAGGCGAGGTAATCCCACATGCGGACATAGTGGAATATCAACCTTACTATGTTGCCCTTTATGCCCTTTGTGAGCCCCATCTGGCGAAGGTAGAGGTGGTATAGGTCCCAGACATATCGCATTGGGGTGTGGCAGTAGGATATGTGAAGCTGGTCGGTTCTGGTTATAACGCCCTTCGCTACGGAGTGGCTGGAGGAGATGACCAGCTCGTATTCGGATAGATCAAACTGCTCCGCCGCGAAGGGCAGGAAAAGGATATACTGCCGGTAGAACTTCTTTGAGAGGGGAAGCTTAACCAGGATGGATTCCTCAACCTCAAGATTTGCTATTGGGGAACCGGAGAACTCCCTCTTGGAAAAGAGCAATGTATATAGCTTTTTAATGCCCAGCTCCGGTATCAAGACTATTTGTTCCACAACCCTCTCAGCCCCCCTAAAGTCAATGAGCCAATCGTGAACGAGGGCTGTCCTCATGGGCCTCTCCTTGCCGCATTGCAAAGAACTTCATACATAAAGCCAGCCGTCCTCTCCCATGAGAAGGACCTCGCTCGCTCCTTGCCCCTTTTTTTCATCTCTTCACGAAGTTTCTGGTCGCTCAGGAGCCTCTCAATAGCTCCGGCAATATCCTTGGGCGACCGGGGTTCAAAGTATACCCCAGCATCGCCAACGGTCTCAACCAGCGCGGGTATCCGGGAAACGGCAACTGGGGTTCCGCAGGACATAGCCTCCAAGGGCGGAAAGCCAAAGCCCTCATAGAGGGACGGGAGAACAAGAAGGCTAGCTTCGCGGTAAAGCGAGCCCAACTGCTCCGTGGGAACATAGCCCAAGAACTTTACCCTGTCGGTAATCCCTGCACTGGCCGCACTTTTGAGAATATCGCTGACAGCGCCGTTCAAACCCGGAGGCGCCACGCCAGCAATGACTATGTGATGAGGGAATCGGTCCTGCAGGAGCCCCACTGCCAAAACGAGATTGCAGAGGTTCTTGTATGGGGCAAGCCTTCCCACATAAAGTATGTAAGGTCTGGGAATATCCTGAGGGAGCTCCTTATAGCCGAGGGTCGCGCCGGGCCCAGAATGGATGGCCGTTATCTTGTCGGGCGGAAGCTGAAAGTATTTGATGAGGTCATCTCTCGTTGAGTTGGAGACCGTAACAATGTGTTTAACATGGTAGGAAAGCAGTTTGGGCAGGTAATCTTGATAATAGGTGCCCAAAAACCTGTGCTCCTCCGGAGCAAAGTAAGGTATAATATCGTGAATGACGACAACCTGGGGCACCGGCGGGAAAAGCATCAGCTCGTGATTGGGTGAAAAAAGAACATCGGCGCGAAATTTCGCCAGCCAATATCTCATAAATGTATTGGCGTAAATGTATCTGGGTGTGGACCGAAGCCTGGTAGAGTGAGACCTCGTCCAGGAAGGCGATTTAACCGCCTGTATACCATCCGGCAAGAGCTCGGGGTTCGGGGTTATTGCTATTAATTCCAGGGGAAAGTCCGATAAGGCTCTCATCAAGGAGATCACATAGTGGCCCAGGCCGCTTGATTGATCCTCCACTGCGGTGGCGTTAACCAGAACCCTCAAAGCCCGATAACCTCCTTCACAATCTCAAACCTCTTCTCCCATGTGTTGGCGCGCGCGAACTCAACAAAAGCCTGTCTGTCCTTATCGCCGAGCTCAAGGCTCTGCCTGATTGCCCTGGCAAAATCCTCCGGAGAATCAGCCAGGAGCCAGGGCGCTTCCGTGAGCGAGAGCTCCCGGTGGGCGGTTGAGACCGCCGGAAGGCCCATGGCCAGGTATTCGTAAAGCTTTATGAGGTTGACATACTCCGTGAAAGCGGTCCTCGTGAATATGGAAAGTCCCACATCCGAGTTTCTCAGGTATGCCGGAATAACCTGGTGGGACCTCTTACCGAGGAAATAAACATTCGGAGGCTTGCCATCCGGAAGGGCCACGCGGACAGGGCCAACCATGACGAAGCTCACATCCGGAAGCATGTCGGCAAGCCTCCAGAGCTTTTGGTAATCCACCCAGAACTCGTAGACCCCAACCATTATAACGCGCGGCCGAGGAAGGGGCGCCAGATCAGGCGGCTCAGGCAGGCTATCCGGAACCTTAAACCATTCGCTTGAAACGCCGTTCGGGAGGTAGTGAACCTTTCGGGGGTCACCTGAAAGGCGGGCCACATAGTCATCTATCAAGGACTTGCTCATGCAGAAGACAACGGAGCTCCTCCTCATAGCCTCCACGAAAAGCTCTCTGATGCTCCTTTCGGCTGGCGAGGCAAGGGTCATGTCGTGGACGCGTTGGACCATCCTGGCGGGTTTCAAGGTATCGGCCAGATAAAGGTATCTCACATTCTCTATCCACAGGAGATCGGGTTCCGAAAACCCAAAGTTCCTCGCAACAGTCTTGACCGGCGGCCAGGTGGCCTTCGCGGCGAGGAGCGCGGCCCAGGAGGAGTTAAACGGCCAGAGTCTGCTGACTATGGGGAGGCTTCTGAGGGTTGGGATAAGGGAATCGGGAAGATACTGAACCGGGCCCTCCTCCAGGCGAACCGGGCCCATCCTCTTTATCCTCTGGGTCTCCCTGCAACCTTCACGGACATGCTTGCGCGCGTCAATTTGGTGAAATATGAAATCAGGGCCAGCCAGATAAAGCACATCGTGCCCCTCCTTGGCCATCAGGGAGGAGTAGTAGTGAGCGCCCACCCGCACCTCAGGGGTAAAGGGGTTGTAGCTGGCGTAGATGATCCTCATTTAGCGCGCGTATTCAACCGCCCTTGTTTCCCTTATCACCACAACCTTTATCTGGCCCGGATACTCCATGGAGGCTTCAACCTCCTCCGCTATGGATTTGGCGAGCTCCATTGCCTCAGCGTCAGAGACGCTCTCCGCCTCAACTATCACGCGCAGTTCCCTGCCAGCTTGCATGGCGTATGAGGCTTCAACGCCGGGGTGGGCCGCGGCTATCTCCTCCAACCTTTCTATGCGTTTTATGTAGGCCTCAAGGGTTTCCCTTCGGGCGCCGGGCCTCGCTCCGGATATGGCATCAGCGGCCGCGACGAGAACAGCTATGGGGCTTGTGGGGCTCTCGTCCTCGTGGTGCGCGGCTATGGCGTTAACCACGAGATCATCCTCGCCCAGCCGCTTGGCCATCTGCGCCCCGATGATAGCGTGCGGCCCCTCCAGCTCAGAGGTCTTGCCTATGTCGTGAAGCAGGCCAGCCCTCCTCGCCCTCTCAGCGTCCAGACCGAGTTCCGAGGCCATGAGGCCGGAAAGCCTCGCCACCTCTATTGAGTGCTGAAGAAGGTTTTGTCCATAGGAGGACCTGAATTTCATGCGCCCCACAATCGCAACGAGCTCAGGATTCATGTTGGAGAGGCCAAGCTCAAGCAGGGTGTTTTGCCCCACCTCTCGGACATGTTTATCAAACTCCGCTTTGGCCTTCTCCACAACCTCCTCTATCCGAGCGGGGTGAATGCGGCCGTCCTTTATCAAGGCCTCCATGGTTATCCTGGCTATCTCCCGTCGGACTGGATCAAAGGACGAAAGGGTTGCGGCCTCAGGGGTATCGTCAATTATGACCTCAACTCCGGTCGCGGCCTCAAAAGCCCTGATGTTTCTGCCCTCACGGCCTATTATCCTCCCTTTTATGTCGTCAGAGGGCAAAGGAACAACCGTGACCGTTGTCTCAGCGGCATGGGACGCGGCACAGCGCTGTATAGCTGAGGCTATGATCTCCTTTGCCTCTCGCTCCGCCTTTAGCCTGGCCTCTTCCTTTATCCGGTAGGCCATCTGCGCGGCCTCATACCTCACATGGCTCTCTATGCTCTTCATGAGCTCTTCCCGGGCCTCTTCCCTGGTCATCCTCGCCACATGCTCCAGCCGGCTTATAACCTCCCTGTTTCTCTCCTCTATCCTCTGCTCACGCGCCAGAAGGGCCTTTTCCTTCTGCCTCAGGCTCTTTTGAAATTCCTTGAGGCTCCTTTCCTTGTTATTCAAGGACTCCCTGGCTTTTTCCAGTTCCAGCTGGGCCTCAGCGAGCTTCCTGCGCTCGGCCTCCAGCTCCTTTCGCTCTGCCCGTGTCTCGCGCTCAAACTCCCTGCGCTCCCGCTCCCAGCGCTCGGCCGCATCTCTCTCAGCCCTTTCCAGTATCTTTCTCGCCTCCTCCTTTGCCTCAGCGAGGGCTTTCTCGGCCTGCGCTCTAAGCTCGGTGGAGCGGCGTCTTTCGGCCACCGAAGACCACAGAAAAGCGGCAAAAGCCCCCAAAAGGAGGCCGACTATTCCTGTTATGATATACAGAAGGTAGCTCATGTTTGCTCTCCTCTAAGCTTTATCTCTTCACCCGATGCCGAAGGCTCAAAAAACCTGGTTCCCAAAAGCTCCGGGGGGAGATAAGTCTGGGGGCCTTTGTCCACATACGGGTATTTGTAGCCCCTTCCCCGGCCGAGCTTTTTCGCCAGAGGATAATGGCTGTCCATGAGGTGCTGGGGCACGGGATAAACCTTACCTTCGGATATAGCTGACCTCACAGCGCCCAGGGTCCTCACAACTGTATTGGATTTCGGCCTCGTGGCCAGAAAAAGGACAGCCTCCATTAGGATTATGTCCCCCTCCGGCCTACCGACGCGCTCAAAGGCTGATGCGGCGGATTCCGCAACCAGGAGGGCCCTGGGATCAGCAAGCCCAACATCCTCAGCGGCGTGAACCTGGAGCCTCCTCGCTATGTAAAGGGGGTCCTCCCCTGCATCAAGAAGCCTAACAAACCAGTATGAAGCGGCGTCCGGGTCAGAACCCCTTATGCTCTTTATCAGCGCGCTCATCATGTCGTAGCGCTCGTCCCCTGTTTTATCAAACCTAAGGTAGGCGCCAGACAGAACCTCCCGCGCCCCCTCGTCCTCAACCTTGCCGCCCACAGCAGAGGCCTCAAGATAGTTCAAAGCCCTCCGGAGGTCCCCCTCGGATGCCCTGGCTATCATGTCAAGGGTATCATCAGAAACGACAAGGTTCTCCTTCTCCACTGCCCTCTTTAGACCCCGCAGGACATCCTCGTGTTTCAGCTGACGGAACTCAAAGAGCAGAACCCTGGAAAGGATTGCCTTTGAAAGGGCAAAACCGGGATTGTGGACGGTTGATCCTATGAAGACCAATCCTCCCCGCTCAAGCCTGGAGAGGAGCACCTCCTGACTCCTCCTGTCAAAACGGTGTATCTCATCAACGAAAACCAGGGCGCGGTTCCCAGTTGACTGGAAGAACCTCTCCGCGGCTTCAAGCGCAGAAACAAGGTCTTTCGGCTTGAGCTCCGAGGCGTTCACATAGAAAACCTTTGAGCCAAACCTCCTCGCAACTATCCTTGCCACGGAGGTCTTTCCCGTGCCGGGCGGCCCAAAGAATATGGCCGCTCTGAGGGATCCGGTCTCTATGAGCCTGCGGAGGGGCTTTCCCTTCCCGAGGATGTGATCCTGCCCAACCACCTCGTCAAGGCACGAAGGCGCCACCCTGAGGGCCAGCGGCGAGTCCTCCTTTTTCTCAAAGAGCTCCATCCCTCTCCTCCATGGACTTCCAGGCCCTCACTATTTTCTCCACGCGCTCCAGCTCGGCCCTCGCTCTCAGGAGATCGGCGGCAAGCCTGAAGCACGCCACCAAAGGTATGGCGTCCGGCTGAGAGGGCCTCTTGGGGTCAGCCTCTATCTCCCTTATTACCTTCTCCGCCAGCTCAAGGGCCTTGGCGGCAAAAGGCGCATCCTGTTCATCAACAAGGAAAGCGTGTGCCTTCCCCATCACATTAATGCTTAGCCTCTTCACCTGTATCCTCCTTTTCAAGCCACTCTAGAAGGCGAACGAGCCTGCGCTCTATCTCAGCGAGGCCTCGCTCCAATTCGTTTATCCTGCGACGAAGGCGCCTTATTTCCTCGCCCCTCGCGTGATACTTCTCCACTATCTCCTGCACCTCCCGGGCGAGATCGGGCAGTCCTTCGTCCGCCATCTTATTTCCTCCTTATCTGGTAACCCAAGGCTTCCAGCCTGTTGATGAGCGAAAAGAACCAAGGGTCAACCTCCTCGTCTGTGAGGGTTCTGTCGGGATTGAAATATGCCAGGGAGAAAGCGTATGAGACCTTGCCCGGCGGGATGCTGGGGCCCTTGTAGACATCAATCGGCCTCACTGAGACCAGGGCCTCGCAGGAGGCTGATTCTCGGACAGCGGTAAAAACATCCTGGAAGGGAACGGACTCATCGGCCAGGAGGGCTATGTCCCTTTTGACAGGCGGAAAGCGGGGTATGGGCTTGTAGAGGCTCTCCGCGGGCTCAGGGATGCCCATCTCAGCCACCCACACATCTGACCTGATCTCGTATAGCAAAGCGATACGCTCCTGGAGAAGCCCTGCCACTCCGAGGCTCTTCTCCTCGTAAATTATCTCCCAGGCAGTTCCGGGGACGAGGAAAGGCCTCTCTGACCTGACCATAGAGTAATTCCGGCCGAGCCAGCGAAATATTAGGTCAATAACGCCCTTCAGGTGTTCCGGGCCGAGGAACCCTTCCGGCGAACCCGGTAGCCTTGGGAGCTCGCCGCCCAATGCCAGGCCGAGTAGCCAGTTTTCATAGGGAAGCTCATCCTTGCCCCGCCAAACGAAGACCGGCCCTATCTCAAATAGCATAAGCCCGCCCCTGGCCCTGTTGAGGTTCACCGCGAGGGAGCGGACGAGTCCGGGCAAAAGGGATGGCCTGGCAACTGAAAAGTCCTCGCCCAAAGGGTTTGAGATCCTCACCCACTTCTCCTGTTCAAAGCCCCAAGCAGAGAGCTCGCGTGGACCGTGGAGGCCTAGGGTCTTTGCCTCATAAAGCCCAGCCCCAGCGAGAACGGTCGCCAGCGCATCAAGGTGGGTCTCCCCCGCGGAGCCGCGGGTCCTGCTCAAGCTCGGCGTGTCCGCGGGGATCTTGTCGTATCCCCAGAACCTCATAACCTCCTCGGCTATATCCTCCTTGATGTTCAGGTCGTGGCGCCTGGGCGGGGCCAGGACTGCAAGCTCGTCGCCATCAAGCTGGGGCCTGAGGTCCAGCGCCTCTGTTATCCTCAGGACTTCCGAACGCGGAACATCCGCACCGCAGAACCCTTTGAGCCAATTGAGGGAAAGGGCTATCCTCTTTCTCGGGAAATCGCCCGCGCCTACATCGTTCGCCGGGCCAACGCGGCCGCCGCCGCTCTCCTGTATGAGCTTGGCAACCCAGCCGGATGCAACCGGGGCCATTAGGGGGTCTGCCCCGCGCTCAAACCTGCGCGAGGACTCGGTTATCATCCCCGTTTTCCTTGAGGCGTAGGCTATTCGTTGAGGATTGAAATAAGCGGACTCAATGAGGACATCAACAGTGTCATCGGAAACGCCGGAACCCTCGCCCCCCATAACGCCCGCCAGGGCGAGCGGGCCCCTCTCGTCGGAGATGAGGAGCATCTCGCGGTCAAATGACCTCGTTGTCTCATCAAGCATGGCCAGCTCTTCGCCATCGGTTGCCCTCCTGACAATTATCCGGCCCTCAAGCCGGCGCAGGTCAAAGGTGTGGGTCGGGTGGCCGAGCCAGAAAAGCACATAGTTGGAAGCATCAACGATGTTGTTGATGGGCCTCTGCCCAAGGAGCGCGAGCCGGTGCCTAAGCCAGGCCGGGGATCTCACAACGCGAGTGCCGGAAACGAGCCTCGCCACATATCTCGGACAACCCTCCTCGTCAGCGATCTCAACCGCGTATCTCCCGACGGACTCATCCTCAGCCAAGTCAAGTTCGGGCAGGGAAGGGCTTTCCCCGGCGATTGGGGCAAGCTCGCACGCTATTCCCCAAGCGCCCATCAGATCCCCCCTGTTAGGGAAGATGTGGATGTCAAAGAGCCAGTCATCCAGAGAGAGATATGGCAGGGGATCATCGCCGGGCCGCAGGATCCCCTCCGGCAATCTCAGGATGGTCGGCGAGGAGTCAGCCAGCCCGAGCTCCTCCTCTGATATTGCCATTGCCTCTGAGTGATGCCCCCTTATTACCCTCTTTTCTATGACCATGCCGGAAGGAAGCCTCGCCCCCGGAAGCGCGAGGATAACGGTCTCGCCAAGCTCAACCGGGCTAGTCGTTATCACATTTATCGTTCCGTCCCCGACAAAGACCTCCATAAGATTGAGCCTGCTGTCCCGGCCGAGTTTCCTGACGAGCCCGGCCTTAAGTTTGCCCCTGAGGCCCTCCGATAGGTCTCGGTAAAGCTCCACCTCCAAGCCTATACGAGGGAATATCTCCAAGAGCTCCTCTGGGCCGGGAACCGAGGGGAGAAACTCCTTTATCATCCTGTAGAGGACCCTCATCTTATCTGCTCCAGGAAAGCCTTGTCGTTCTCAAAGAACAGCCTTATATCGTCTATTCCGTATCTTACCATGGCGATCCGGTCAACCCCGAACCCAAAGGCATATCCAGAGTAAACCTCGGGGTCAATGCCGCCGTTCCGGAGGACCTGGGGGTGGACCATCCCAGAACCGAGTATCTCCAGCCACTTCCCGCGCCACTTTACGACCATATCTGCGGAAGGCTCGGTAAAGGGATAATACGAGGGGATGAAGTCCACCTTCGTATCCGGGCCGAAAACCGCCTTAGCGAACAGCGTGAGGTCGCTCTTCAGGCCTGCGAAGCTTATCCCCTTGTCAACAGCGAGGCCCTCCATCTGGTGGAAGCAGGGGGAGTGGGAGGCATCAAAGGGGTCCCTCCTGTAGACCTTGCCGGGGGCTATGATCCTCACCGGTGGCGATCCCAACTTCTGCATAGCCCTTATCTGAACGGGCGAGGTGTGGGTTCTCATCACCATGTTCTCAGTCACATACATGGTGTCCTGCAGGTCCCGGGCGGGGTGGAGTTTCGGGATGTTCAAAGCCTCAAAGTTATAGTAATCCCACTCTATCTCCGGACCCCTCTCAACCGAAAAGCCCATGCCCACGAATATCTCAATGAGCTCACGGTAGATACGCCTCAGGGGGTGGATATTGCCCAGGGGGAAATCCTTTCCCGGAAGGGTAAGATCAACCTGCCTGGCGCATTCCCTGATGGCGGAGGCCTTTTCGTTGATTTCCCGTTCAATCGCGGACTTGAGGTCGTTTACGGCCCGGCCAACATCCTTTCTTTCTTCAGGGGGATAATTCTTGATACCCTCAAGCAAGCTCCTGATGAGACCCTTCTTGCCCAGATACTTTACGCGGAGCTCCTCCAGCGAGCGGATATCCGAAACACCCCTGAGCTCCTCCCGGAAGGAGCGCAAAATCTCTTCCGGGTTCATCGCTAGCCAATAGCCTTTTTGGCCAGCTCCGCGAGCTCGCCTATTGCCTCTGGCTCCCGAACCGCCATGTCGGCCAGCACCTTTCTGTTAAGCATCACTCCAGCCTCTGAAAGCCCGTGCATAAATCGGGAGTAATTGAGACCAAAGGGCCGAACGGCCGCGTTTATTCTCGCGATCCAGAGCCTTCTCATGTCCCCCTTCTTATCCTTCCTGTGGGCGTAGGCAAAGGCGCCCGAACGCATCCAGGCCTCATGGGCCCTGCGCCAGCGCCGGGATTTATCTCCGTAATAACCGCGCGTCTCACGCAGGACCTTGCGGTGCCTCCGCCTCCGGGTGTAACCAGTTTTCACGCGCATAATAAACCTCCTTTCGCGGGAACAAATTATAAAGCACGCCGGCCTCGCGTTGCGAGCGCAACGGGGGATAGCCGCAACATGCCTGGCTCACCTTTTGGGCCCGGCCACGCAAACCTCTATTCGCAGGGGTATTCCGGTAAAGCCGAACCTGGCCCTAATCTCCCTCTCAAGAAAAGAGAGGTATTCTGCCCTTAGGTCTGACCTTGCCGTTAGCCTGAAGAAAGGAGGCGCGCTCCTCGTTTGTTTAAGGCTGAGAAGCATCGTGCCCGGGGAGGACTTGCGGACTGCCTCAAGCAGTAGCTCGTAGAGCGCGTCCTGGCCGACCTGTCTGTGGAACTCACGGTGAACGGCCTTGATGAGCCCGGGTATCTCGTCCGTTCCCTCGCGCGCGAGCGCGGAAACGAGCAAAACAGGCGCCCAATAGGCGAAAGCCATTTCCCTCCTGACCAGATTGAGGATGTCCCCCCTTTTCTTTTTAGGGATGAGATCAATCTTGTTGACGCAGAGGATAATGCCCCTTGCCTCCTTGATCGCCAGGTTGACTATCTTCTTGTCAATCCTCGCTATTTCCTGGGACGCGTCCAGAACAACCAGGCATATCTCCCCGTAGCGCAGGGTCCTCAGGGACCTAAGATATGAGTAATACTCAAGCTCGTCCGCGAACTTGCGCTTTATGCCAGCTGTATCCACAACGAGGCAATCCCCGACCACAGCCTCCACCGGGTCCCGCGTTGTTCCCGGCAGGGGGGATATGACCGCCTCCTCCTTGCCGGCTAGCGCGTTGAGCAGGGAGCTTTTCCCCACATTCGGTTTGCCTATTATGCTTATCCTTATAAGGTCCGTCTTCTGAGGGAGGGGCCGAAAACGCCCAACTATCTCAATGAGCCTGTCAAGGAGGTCCCCAACCCCGTGGCCGCGGAGAGCGGATATGGGAAATACCTCAAAGCCGAGGGCGTAGAACTCTTGTGGGGCCGACTTCTTGGAGTCGCACTTATTGGCCGCGAGGAGAACGGGTTTGCCGGACCTTCTAAGCCAGGAGGCTATCTCCTTGTCAAGTGGCAAAAGCCCATCCTTTGAGTCCACGAGGAATATCACAGCGTCAGCCTCCCTCACAACTGACTCTATGCGCTTTTTTACCTCAGGCCATAGCGCCGGATTTTCCTCGCCCATGAAACCCCCTGTATCAACTATAAAAAATCCCGATCCATCGTGCTCAGCGGGTTTCTTTATGGCATCCCTGGTTACCCCGGGCCTCTCGTCTGTGACCGCCAGGGGCTTACCGAGGATCCTGTTGAAGAGCGTGCTTTTTCCGGTATTGACCCTGCCGATGATGGCTACGAGGGGGAGCTTCATGGTGTTATATATTTTAAGGCACGAGCGCGGGCCGCGGCAGGTTGAAGCCATCCGGCCGAAGCATTATAATCTAATCCTTAAGGAGGCTTAATGCATAGGATTGTAATAGGAACAGCTCTTTTGATGGGCGCATCGGCGGTTCAGGCGAAGACCTGGACCATAGGCGTGTTCCTGAACGGGGATAACAACCTTGAGGGGGCCGGCATAGAGGACATAAACGAGATGGAGAGCACTATAGACACGAGCAAATACAATGTTTATGTGCTCTTTGACAGGATACCTGGCTACGACAACTCAAACGGGGACTGGACAGGAACAAGGCTCTACAAGATCCTCCCGGACGCTAACATGACCACGATAAACTCCCAGCTAATCAAGGACTGCGGCGAGCTGAACATGGGGGATCCCAAAAATGTGATATGGTTCCTGGACACAATACGGACGCTTTCCCAGACTACTCACTACTGGCTAATAATCTGGAACCACGGCTCTGGCTGGGACAAGAAGGGCGGCCCGACTGACGGTGTCTCATACGACGAAACTGACAACGATTACATCTCAGTGGCAGGAGGCGAGCTTCGGTATCTAGCGGATTCAATATTCGGGATCCTGGGCAGGAACCTGAGCATCCTTTCCTATGACGCTTGCCTGATGGCGCTTCTTGAGGTGGAATACGAGGTGAAGGACTTCGTTGATGTGTCCGTTCACTCTGAGGAAACCGAGCCAGGGGACGGGTATCCTTATGATATGCTAATGCCATGGCTGAACTCCAATCCTGACGCTACTCCGCAGGCCTTAGGACACAACTTCGCGAGATTGTATGTTGAAAGCTACAAACCCGGCGGCTCTCAGTATGACGGCACCTCCAATGTAACCCACTCTGCGGTTGACCAGGGGCCGTGGTATACCAGGTATTGCCTCGCGGTTGACAAGTTCTCGCGGGAGCTCATAAAGGCTGGCGGAAAGAACCAGGCGCAGATAAGCTCGTGCTACCAGAACGCTCAGCGCTACTCAGACTCTGACCTCATGGACATATACGATTTCGCTAAGGCCATAGCCGGCACAGGCTCACTGCCTTCGGTGCTCCGGGCCGCGGCCCAGAGCCTCATGGACATTCAGGGGGACGGCTCCGTCTATAACGATACCGCGCTTATAGGCTCATTCTGGTATGATAACGATGACTCTTGGGGGTCGGTGGCTGGGAGCCACGGCATAGCCGTATACGCGCCGACAGGCTCTCCGTCCTCCGATTGGAGGAACCTCTATTGGGCCGACAACTCCTCCTGGTGGTGGTTTATAAATGGATCATCCTCCCTCCCGAACCAGCCCATCCTAACTTACCGCTCCAACTCCATAGGCGACAGGCTTCCCTACGGAACCAACTCTTTCACCGTGACCCTGCTGAACTCAGGCGGACAGGCCGCGACCGGCGTATCCGCGACCCTCTCCTCCCAGGACCCGTATGTAACCATAACCCAGAACGCCTCATCCTATCCCAATATACCCTCCGAGGGCACTGGGACCTCTCTCTCAAGCTACCAGGTAACTCTGAGCAGCTCATGCCCTCATGGCCACAGGGTGTCCTTCTTCCTGAACATCACTGCCGGAAGCTACACCAACACCACCAGCTTCAACATGATAGCCGGAGGGGCGGGTTACTGCGAGAACCCGTGCGAGGAATACCCTGCCCCGGTCCTCCTGCCCTTCCCGAACCCCGTAAGGGGCAAGGCCAAGATTGAGTTCGCTCTCTCCGGGCGGACGGACGCGACCCTGAGGGCATACGACGCGACTGGGAGGCTCGTGGAAACCCTGTTCTCTGGCAGAGGAAGGGGGGTTCAGGCTGTGTTCTGGGCTCCTGGGCCGGGGACATATTTCCTGCGGCTTGAGGAGGCAGGCTTAGCGAGGACCACGAAGCTAGTGGTGACAAGGTAAAGCGATTTTTTAAAAATCCTTATTGAAAGCAGGCCCGTATAGCCGGTATAATTTACCCCTGTATGGATCGCTTTACGCGCCTGAGGCTTGAAAACTGGAAAAATTTTCCAGAGGTTGATGTGCAGCTTGCAGAACGAGTCTTTCTTCTTGGCCCTAACGCTTCCGGAAAGTCAAACTTCCTTGATGTATTCAGGTTTCTCAGCGATATAGCCGCTGAGCGCGGGGGTGGTCTCCAATACGCCATTACTTTGAAGAGAGGTGGGCTTCGGGCAATTCGTTCGCTTTCGGCAAGAAGACGCTCGGATGTTGCCGTGGAAGCTGAGATGGTCATCGGCGAGAAAAAGTGGATCTACATGCTGGAAATAAGTCACGATAAGAGTGTTCCGAAGCGGCCAGTGGTTAAAAGAGAAATAGTGAAATGCGAGGGGGAAACGCTGTGTGAAAGGCCGGACGAGTTTGACAAACGCGATCCTGAGAGGCTTCGCCAAACCCACCTGGAGCAAATAGTGATGAACGAAAAGTTTAGGGATGTGGTGAATTTTTTCCGCTCAATACGTTATTTCCATGTGGTTCCCCAGATGATCAGACATCCTGAGAGGGTGATGGTTTCAGACCAAGATCCTTTCGGTTCCGATTTCATAACCCGGATAGACAAACTGAATAAGCGAACACAGGATGCCTGGATAAAAAGGGTCTCATCTGCTTTGAAAAAAGTAGTTCCTCACTATGACGAGATGAAAATAGTGTCCAAAGGGGAATCTGAGGATGGAATCCCTCACCTCATAATGAGGCACAAGCACTGGCGACCCAAAGCAGGCTGGCAGGATGAACGCCAGCTTTCCGATGGGACGCTGAGATTACTAGGGATATTCTGGGCCTTGCTGCTAGAAGGCAATGGGCCGTGCCTCCTGGAAGAACCTGAGCTCTCGCTTCATCCGGAGGTGGTCAGGATTCTGCCGTCTCTCATAGGGGAACTTCAGGTCAAGGATAAAACATCGCGTCAGGTCATAATGAGCACATACAGCTTGGACATGCTCAGGGACGAGGGTGTGAAACCAGATGAGGTCTTGGTCCTGAGAACAGAAAGAGAGGGAACCAAAATACTCCCGATGGGGCTAGAAGAATACCGGACCAAAATAAACAACGGGGTGGCGCTCGCGGATCTGGTTCAGTCTTTGATGAGCATAAACCTGGATTATCTGAGCGTTGATTGACTACGCTTACTTGCTCACGGATGGGGATGTGAACAGAGTTGCTGGCACACGGCTTCTCAAGAAGTTATGCGGTCTTGAATCAAACGCTATCCGTCCGATAGTTAGGGGTGATAGAAAGGGTCTAAGAACCTCTATTCGCGAACTCCTTAACAATCTGGAACAAGAGGCGCAATGCGCGCCCAGTCTTCTTGAGAAATGGCTTAAAGGGTATCCCGCGGAGGGCTTAAGGTGCATAAGAATAGCTGTAAGAGCAATAGAATCGTGGGTTATGGCGGACACTGAAGGCCTCGGGAAGTTTTTGGGGGTTGATCCCAAAAGGATAGAAAAGGAGTGGCGTAATTCTGGAAAACCCGATTTTATAGACTTTCCAAAGGATTTTTTGGTGCAGAGGGTCATACCTCTTAGCCCTAAAAACGAAATTCGCAACTCTATGATCCCCGGGGAAAACGAGCGAGTAGGCAAGGGCTATAACAATCAGCTTAGGAGATTCCTCTCGGAGTTTTGGGATCCTGTAAAGGGCGCCAAGAACTCGCTGAGCCTGGAATCCGCTTTAAAGCGCATCAGAAAAGCATTTATGGAGGGTAAGAAATGAAGAAGCTCCTTCTCGTTGACGGGTCTTCGCTGGCATACAGGGGCTACTTTGCCCTTATAAAGAATCCCCTACGGAACTCTCGGGGGTTCAACACATCGGGCATTTACATTTTCCTCAACTCCCTCCTAAAGACCCTCAGGGAGACCAAGCCAACCCATGGCGCGGTTGTCTTTGACTCCAAGAAACCCACATTCAGGCACCGGGTCTTTGAGGCATACAAGGCTGAGCGTCCGAAGATGCCGGATGAGCTGTCGGCACAATTCCCATACATAATGGAACTGGCTGAGGCCCTAGGGCTCACGGTCATAGTGAGGGACGGATATGAGGCTGACGATGTCCTCCACAGCCTCGCCAAAAGGGCCGCTAGCAAGGGCTGGGAAGTTATACTGCTGACCTCGGACAAAGACCTGCTCCAGTTGGTTAGCGACAGGATCTTCGTTCTGGACACGAGGCCCCAGTTTGAGAAACTCTACACCCCTGAGGAGGTGAGGGAGAAGCTCGGGGTGCCGCCGGAAAGGGTGCCGGATTACCTCGCGCTCGTCGGGGACAGCATAGATGGGGTTCCTGGTGTCAAGGGCATAGGGGAAAAAGGCGCGGTTGAGCTCCTTTCCAAATACGGCTCTCTGGAGGGCGTATACGAGCACCTGAAAGAGATACCCGGGAAATACGCAAAAGCCCTTGAGGAGGGTCGGGAAAGCGCCGAGATGAGCCTCAAGCTGGTGAGACTCGCTGAGGTGCCGGACCTTCCGGAGCCGGAAACCCTCGCGATTAGGGAACCGGACCGCTCAAGGCTTTTCCCCCTTTTCAGGGAGATGGAGTTCAACACCCTGATAAAGGAGTTCTCCTCGCCGTATTCGGAGGTCTATCCCCTGGAGGTTTCATACGGCAAACCTGATGGCAGTTTCGCCATCTCCGGCCGGGACGAGATCTTCTGGGCAAAGGAGCCCGGAAAGGTTTTCAGGTGTTCGGCGGATGATGCGGGGCCAGCCCTCTCCGGCGAAGGGGAAAAGTTCGCCTTCAGCTCAAAGGAGCTCCACAAGCTTTGTATGGAAAAGGGCATGGAGCTCAGGGGCCTGGTTTTTGACCTGGTCGTGGCGGACTACCTGCTGGACCCGAGCGCGCAATCAGAGACGGGCCGCTACAAGGAGGGCATTGAGCATCTGGCGCCCAGATACCTCGGGCTAATGCCCTCAGCGAGGGCTGAGGAGCGTCACGCGCAGGAGGTTGACCTGGTGCTACGGGTAAAGGATGGCGTGATGGCGCGGATCAGGGACGAGGGGCTAGAGGGGCTTTTTGCAGAGGTAGAGCTTCCGCTCACAAAGGTCCTCGCGAGGATGGAGCTCGCCGGCATAAAGGTTGATACTGAATACCTGAGGGAGTTTGACGGGGAGCTCGCCGCGAGGATAGAGGATTTTGAGAGGGAAATTTACGAGCTGGCAGGAGTAAAGTTCAACCTGAACTCGCCCAAGCAGCTTTCTCATGTGCTATTTGACATACTTAAGCTGAAACCTACGAAAAAAACCAAGACTGGGCTTTCCACTGACCAGTCAGTCCTTGAGGCCCTGGCCAAGGAACACCCCCTGCCCGGCAAGATCCTTGAATACCGGGAGCTCTTTAAGCTCAGGAGCACCTACACCCAATCCCTCCTCGGAATGGTGGACCCGAAAACCGGAAGGGTTCACCCCACATTCCACCAGACGGGCACAGCTACGGGCCGGGTCTCCTGCTCTGACCCGAACCTCCAGAACATACCCGTGAGGACAGAGATAGGCAGGAAGATAAGGCGCGCCTTCATCGCGGAGGAGGGCCACCTGCTCATTGACGCTGATTACTCCCAGATAGAACTGCGCATAATAGCCCACATAACGGGGGATCCGGGGCTTTGCAAAGCTTTCAAGGAAGGGCTTGATGTCCACGCCGCGACCGCTTCCGCTGTCCTTGGGAAACCTTTATCAGCCGTGACCCAAGAGGACAGGCGCATAGCGAAGATGATTAACTTCGGCATCGCCTACGGAATGAGCCCATACGGGCTGGCGGCGAGGCTGGGCATCCCTGACGAACAGGCAAAGTCCATCATTGAAGCCTACTTTGCCTCCTTCCCAAGGGTAAAGGAGTGGATGGAAGCACTCATAGCGGAGGCGGAGGCCAAGGGATATGTCACGACCATCCTGGGCAGGCGCAGGTATGTTCCGGGAATAAAGAGCGAAAACAGACAGGAGCGCGAGGCGGCGCGCAGGGCCGCTATAAACGGCCCCTTCCAGGGCAGTGCCGCCGATATAATCAAAAAGGCTATGGTTGAGATAGACGAGGCCGGCCTGCCGGTGACGCCCCTCCTTCAGATCCACGACGAGCTCATCTACGAGGTTGCTGAGGAGGAGGCTGAGGAGGCCTGCGAGAGGATAAAGGCGATAATGGAGGACACCGTGCCCCTCTCGGTGCCGCTTGTGGTAGAAACATCTCTGGGCAAGAACTGGATGGAGGCCGGAAAATAGGGCCGAGGCTGATTTTATTTCTCAGACCGGGAATTTCGGCCTCTGAATTGGGAACAAGAAACCGTGCTATGCCCCGAACTTCTTGGTCCTGCCAGCGTTGGCGAGGATGAGGGACATCAGATCCGTAGCCTTTATCCTCCCGTAATATCCGTGTTTTGCCTGGCGCTCCGTGAAAGCGGTGCAATCGTCCGGACCAGCGTAGGGGCCGCAGATCATAAATGGAACAGGGTGCCAGGAGTGCTTCCTCAGCAAGGCAGGGGTGGAGTGATCCCCTGTTATGGCTATGACATCGGGTTTCAGCGCGAGGAGTCTGGGAACGAATCTGTCAACCTCCTCAAGCTTCGCTACCTTCCTGTCAAAGTCCCCATCCTCCCCCGCCTCATCAGTGTCCTTGTAGTGTATGAAGAAGAACTCGTGATCGGGCCAGCTCTCCTCAAGAATCCTGACCTCCTCCTCAAAGTTCTGGGGGTTGCCAAGGATATTTAGGCCGATGACCCTCGCTACGCCTTTATACATAGGATAAACCGCTATTCCAACCCCATCCATCTTGTAGCGGTCAGCGAATGATTGAAGGGAGGGCAGTTTTGAGAATCCGCGGAGGAGGACGCAGTTCATCTTTTTCTCGTTCAGGAGCGCGTAGTGCGCTTTCTGGATGAATTGCCATATAATCCTCGCAGTGCGCTCCGCCTCTCGCTTTTCGGGAACCGGGAACAAGGGCGGAACGCCCTCCTGCTGAGGATCGGTCTCAAGAACCCGGCCCGAAAGGTCATCTCCCCGGAAAACGACCACAAACCTGTGGCCTTTCACATGCTGGAGGAGGACCTGGACGCCATCTATCTCCTTTATGTTCTCCTTCAACAGCTCAACAACCCTTGCCGCGTCTTGGTCACTGGGCCTGCCAGCCCTACGATCAACTATGATGCCATCGTCGTTCAGGGTGGCGAAGTTTCCCCTTGCCGCCACATCGGACTCAGTGAGCTCCATGCCAACGCCCAGGGCCTCCAGCACCCCTCGGCCAACCTCATTCTGGATGGGATCGTAGCCGAATATGGATAGGTGGCCGGGCCCTGAACCGGGCGAAACTCCAGGGGCAACAGGATTAATGAGACCAAGAACGCTTTTTCTTGCTAAAGCGTCAAGGTTAGGGGTGTTAGCAACCTCAAGCTCGGTCTTCCCGTCCTCCGGCCTGGGAATACCGCCAAGCCCATCAATCACGAAAAGGATGATCTTTGTCTTCGCCTTGTGTATCAGGTCTTTTTCAACCAGGATCATAGCCAAGATTATAACGCGGCATGCGGGGGGAATTCATCTGAGCGTAATATTGAACCTTGCGCTAGAGGGGGACTATAATATGTGCACGAGGAGGTGATTATGCTCTTACTCATGATACTCTCAAGTGTCCCTGACGGGATAATGGTCTTCTGGGGGTATACGGGGATAACGCGAGTGAGCCGGCTCGTGCCGCCAGCCGGCTGGGTAATTGACTCCTCTTTCGTGGGGAGGTTCCCACGAGGGTGTCCGGGGGACTCAGTTGGGACAAAAGGGGGGAGCTCAACCCACAAACACACGAGGATATACGGCTCCACAGGAGGTGGTACCGGCACTGACCCAAGGGGCCAACCTGGACCCGGCACCCTCGCGGCAATCGTGGGACACACCCACCCGCTCTGGGCTAGCGGAACCATAAGCACAACCTCACACATACCCCCATATCGGGACTTTCTCCTCATCAGGAAGGTGGGGGAGGATGTTGGGCTTCCTGCTGGCACGGTCATGATGTTTACGGAGGAGCCTCCGTCCGGGTGGAGGGTTATCCTCGTTGACTCCTTCCCAAGGGGCTCTCTGAGCCTATGGGGCAAAGGAGGTAGCCCGACCCACTACCATACCTTTTCCGGATACACGGGGGATCCCTATCCCACCTCCTTCGAACCTGGAAGCGCTACGGCTTCAGGTTGTCATGGGCATCCCGTGTCCGGCTCCACTGCTCCCGAAAGCAATCTCCCGCCCTACGTCCGGGTTGTATTCGCACAGTTGGAGACATGGACTGAGGATATCCCCGTAGGGGCCGTAGGCATGTTTGATAGCCCACCGTCAGGTAGCCCAGGGATAGGGGTATGGGAAAGCTTTGACACCCTGAACACAGGGCGAAGGTTTCCGTTAGGATGTAATCCATCAAATGCCCTTATGGCCGGAGGCTCGTCCTCCCATGTTCACGGCATAAGCTCAATTACCATCGGACCGTCCGGCGGAGGCGCAGGCGTTGAAAATGTTGGCGGAGGAGCTGCCGGAACACCTCACACCCACGAGGCTTATCCTACCCGCACCGATACAGCCTTCGCTCTCCCTCCATACCGTTATACGATGTTTTGGCAAAAGACGAGTGTCAAAACAGCGATGGCAGGTAATGAACAGGGCGAAACAGGCTCTTGGGCCGCTATAGGCCTCCGAGGGGCAATAAGCATCAAGGCGCCCCCCGGCATTCTGGTGAAGATTTACGACATCACAGGAAAAAGGGTCTTCGCGTGCGACACAGGGGAGGAAGAGATGCTCGTGAAGGGCCTCGGGCCAGGGGTCCTATTTGTCCGGATGGAGAGCGCTGATCTTGCGATCGTCAAAAAGGTGATCGTCCGTTAGGTATTTCCGTATCTATGAAATCAGTATTCTCAGGACCTACAGGGAACTGGGCCGGGTCAGGAACGATTCGGATGCTTGTCCCGGCACCCCCACGGCCTTTATAATTTATGGGCTTGGCGGCGTAGCTCAGCTGGTAGAGCAGGGGAATCATAATCCTCGTGTCCGGGGTTCGAGTCCCTGCGCCGCCACTATTGGAAATGTATGTTGTTTAAAGCCCGGAAGGGCCTGGTCCGGGGTGCGTTTACAAGCCTCCTCGTTATCCTTTTATCCTCATGCATCCCATACACATCTAGGACCATGAACCTTGAACCCGCAGTGCTCCTTTCGGAGGTTGGATTAGCATCCTGGTATGGCCCCAAGTTTCACGGCAGGAAAACCGCGTCCGGCCAGGTCTACGATATGTATGCAAAGACAGCCGCCCACAGAACCCTGCCGTTTGGCTCTATTGTCCGGGTTACTGACCTCAAGACGGGCAAGAACACCATCGTGGTCATAAACGACAGGGGGCCTTTTGTTGAGGGAAGGATAATTGACCTCTCGCTCGCCGCGGCACAGGAGATAGGACTAGACAAGAACGGTCTCGCAAAGGTCAAGATAGAGGTCATTCGGCTTGGAAATGGAACTGTTGAGGAGGGCCAGGCAAGCCAGTGAGCTGGCCCTTTCTCCCTACTCAAAACTGAGGGTTGGGGCGGCGATTTTGGCCGAAACCGGGGAGATTTATCTCGGCGCGAACATTGAATCCGTTTCATACGGACTTGCCATCTGCGCTGAGCGGGTCGCGCTGATCAGGGCGCTGATGGCGGGCGAGAGGAGATTCAAGGCAATGGCGATAACCGCTTTTGAGGAGAAGGGTGGGGAATGGATTGAGAGGAGGGGAATAACCCCATGCGGCGCTTGCAGGCAGATGCTGGCCGAATACGCGCCCGGCCTCACGATCTATCTGAACGACGGCAGGATATACCGGATAGAGGAGCTATTGCCGGAAGCGTTCGGGCTGTGATAAGAGGACGGCCGTTCCCCCTGCTTGCGCGCTTGACAAGGGACTCTATACTTCCCAGGCGCAAAGGAGGCGCCAGGAAACCAAAAACACAGGAGGTAGTAGAAATGGCGAAGAAAGCCAGAACAAACCAGGCTATTTTCTCTTCTGAGGAGAAATCCGCTGGCTACTATGATCTTTCTATTCCGACCAGTTCCTTCTCAGCCGGGACTTATTTCCTGAGGCTTGAGGCTGGGGCAAAGGCCAAGACCGAGAAGATCATCCTGAGGTGAACAAGATGAAAACGAGGGGCCGGGCTCTGGCTTACGCGCGGTCCGGCCCTTTATTCCTTAAGGAGGTGAACCTTGAACGGGTTTCTGATTCCCTCAATCCTATCTATTTGGTTTACCCATAGGATAACCGATTGGCAAAAGCCTCTATGCTGTTCATTGACACCACGGATAACCCGGTGATCCTTTACGCGGCCACGGACGAATTCATAAGGTGCAGGTGGCAGAGCTCGGCCTGGGTCACGGATACAATTAGATTCAAGCATCGGGGAAACTCGGAGAGGGGGATGGATTCTTTGAACCACATGCCCATCATGACAACCTTAAACCTAGATGCCGATACCTTCTTCTTTGCCTCCGAAATGGATACGGGCTGGAAATACTTCTTTTACTGTCCTCAGGATTATGGTTTTGCTTACCTACGGTTTTCTATGGCAACCTACACCTGGCCATGGAATCCGCCTTTCCATATCTCCTCTGGTATGGTTTCAGGGACTCCTCTGGCTGGAGGATAGATCTGGTTGACCCGGTGTGGCAGGACGAGGGTGATTTCGCGTTCTCGTGGCCCCTCATATCCGCGGACTGGTGGTGTATCCCGCGAATCTCTTACTATCCCTATTACGATGCCTCAGGCTACAGGGAGAAGTATGCCGAGCTTACACCCTTTAAACCCACTAACACCTTATGGCACGCTATCAGGAAGGGCCCTGATAACTGGGAGGAGCAGGAGTATATTACGGCCGGAATTGGGCCCTGTTCCCGTTTCCTCGCGGACAAAAAGGGATACCTTCATTTCTTGTTTGAGACACCAGGCACCGAGGATCTCTGGTATGCCACGACCAGGCCGGATGTGGGAGTTTTTGAATCCTTGCCCGAACCGGAACCCGGCCTGGTTCTGATCTCAGCTCCATCCGGTTTCTGGATAACCGGCTACTCATGTGAGGTCCGGATTACGACCCCGCGGGCCGTTCTCATCAAAGAGATAAGAGGCAAAACCCTGATAAGCCCCCTGAAGCCTGGGGTTTATTTCGTTGTTGCTGGAAGACAGAAGGGCAAGGTAGGTGTCAAATAGGCCGGGCGTCCTTTCTCAGCACCGCAACATAGCTCCTCTCAAATCCGTGGACGGGGATTATCTCGCACGAGAAGCCGTGGGATTCCGCGAGCTTGCGGAACTCATCGGGTTCAATCGTGTGTATCTCAAGCCCGGTGGTCAGGTGATGGAAGCGCCTGAGCGCCCTCGTGAACCAGGTGGAACCGGTTAATGTCACGACCGCGGCCCTGCCGGCAAGCCGCCAAAGCTGTGCCATCGCATCATCTCTCGGCCAGAGAAGGACAAAAAGCCCCGAAAGCAGGACGCATTCCGCACCACGCTCAAGGTTGTAGAAGTCTCCGGTCACGAAACTGAGATTTCTCCTCCTGCAGTGCCTGGCCGCGACCGCTGTCATGGCTGGCTCCGAATCAACCGATACGATCCGGGCCTCGGGCAGGAGGAGGGAAACCCTTCTCGCGAACTTCCCCCAGCCGCCCCCTATCTCCATTATCTCTGATGGTCCCAACGCTTTTATGGCTCTCAGGGTCGCCTTCTCCGTCGCCAGCTTCAGGAAAAGCAGAGGCCAAAGCAAAAAAGCTATCTCCCTGAAACGGGGAGTCTCGTAGTAGTGAAAAAGTCCTTTCACCTTATGACAGCGAAGCTTTCCCTCCAGCCCTCACGGGAGACTATGATGTAGACGCCGGAGCCGAGGTCGGAGACCGGAAGCGCGAGCTCGCCCGGCCCCAGGAGCCTCGCCTCCTTAAGCCTGCGTCCGGCCGCGTCGTAGATAGTGAGAATGTGCTCACCCGGCGAGGAGGCCCTTACCCTCAGGTAGTCGCGGACAGGGCTACCCAAGAGCTGGAAACCGCAGGTTTTCGCGAGATCCTCAGCCAAAACCGCGAAATCCCACGGCATTGTGCCAGCGTATATGTCCGAACCCTTTGAGCCGCGCCAGTCGCACCAAACCGCCACAACGCCGCTTTCGGTTCCCACAAGCCCAAGCGCATATGACTGCCTTGGGAGGGCGTCAGGTTCACCCATCTCGGCGAAACCGCCCGCCGGGTTACCGACATTCCCGTTATACTGCCTTATGTAGAGGCCGGGGTGATCTATCCAACCGTCCCAGAAGAGGGCTATGCTGTCGCCCCGTGCGGCAACGGCAGGCCTCTGCTGGTATCTCTCCCAGGTGGTAGGGGTTATCACCTCTGAGGCAGACTCGCCTGTTGGCGTGTAGCTCCTGGCGTATATGTGAGCGATATCCTCCCAGGAGATCGTAAAGAGCGAATCCGTTGCCCCAACTGCAACATCGCTTACTTGATGGGTAGGCTCAGATACAACCATAGGCAGAGTCAATGGAGTGCCAGTTTCGGAGTAGAAGCGGGCATAAGCGGAGGCGGTTTGAACCCAAACCACGCAGAACCTCCCGTCGGGAAGGGCAGATACCCTTGGCCCGGAGACATCCCCCGGCGAGGAAACAGCGATCTCCGTCTCCGATGGTTTGAGGACGCCCTTTATGGCCCAGTCGGAGCTGAGCTCCTCCCACACCGCCACATAACCCGTGGGGAGGGCGGTAACCGAAGGCCTTGTTTGATAATTGGGGCCGGGCCGGAGCGCGAAATCACCTCCGGGGAAGTTGCCGAGGGTATCCAGGAACCTCCCGTATATCTGGTAATGTCCGTCCCTGTTGTCCTGCCAAATGACGAGGAACGAATCCCCAGTTGAGGCTACTGAGGGATAAAGCTCCTTTCCAGAGCTCGCGGTCGGAACGGGAAAGTCGCTACCCACAGGGCCTGAGCTCCTGAAAAGCCTGGCGTAGACATCCGGGTTCTCGCGCGGGCCAGTATCGTTCCTGTAATCCGTCCAGGCCGCGAGGAAAACCCCACCCGCCGCAGAGACTGAGGGAGTCCACTGGGGAGGCTCTTCCGCGTTGAGCCTCAATCCGCCGAGGGTATAAACATCAGGATCCCCCCTCCTGTTGTCCGTCCAGTAGGGGAGAAGCCCTGTTCCCTCCGGCACGACAGAAAACGAAAAGACAGAGTCAGGGCTGTCGTCAAGCCTGGCCGGCCCGACAAGCAGAGCAAGGTTGGTATCAATCAATGCCCACATGACCCGTTTGTCCTCAAGCCAAGCTACGGCAAATGTGTCGCCGAGGCTCACCCCCCAAAGCCTGGTTCTCCCGGGCGCGCCCGGCAGAACAACCTGGCTCGGGGATATCGCGGAGCCGAACTCAGTGAAGAGCTGGCCCATCACCTGATTGTTATCAAGCCAAAATGCCGCGAATCCGCCGCTCCAGCGCATTACAACGGGGTAGGTCTGCTCTCCGGCAGTCGGGGTTAACCAGTATGGCGAACCCACGGGTGTGCCGTCAGCGTGAAACACCCTGTAATAAGAGTCAAGGGTGGTGTCGCACCTGAGGGATTGCCAGGCAATCATCACGGTGGAGTCGGCGGCGGCCACCCATGGATTCGCGTGATTCTTGTTCGTGTCAGCCGAGACATTAAGGACAAAGGAGGCAGGCGCGCCGTTGCTGTAGAAAAGCCTTGCGTGTATGGCCTCAGCGCCTATCCTTTCATCCTCCCAGGCTATCCACAGTATGGAATCGGCCCACGAGCACATCGGGTTTCTCTGCGCGTCATTCTCGTAATAGCTATCAACCTGATATGCCTTGAAAATGGGGTTTCCTGAGCCGGCGTCAAAAAGCCTGAACCATACCTTCGGGTAGGGGGTCCTTCTGTCCTCCCATGCCACAGCGAAAACGCCGGGCCCAAATGCAACCCAGGGCGAAAGCTGATCACCCACGGTTGAATCCCGGTTGGCCCTCGCATCCTGGACTATGGGGGCGCCCGAGGGGCCGAAAAGGCTGAAATATATGTCAGCGTTACCGTTGCGCCAATCCTCCCAGGCTACAACCACGCTACCATCAGGGGCCTTCGCGGAGACCACCTTGCCTTGGGTTGCGGAACCCAGCCTCCCCGTATCGGAGTTGAGCTTGAAGGCCCCGGCAAAAACAAGAAACCAAATCATCACAGCGAAAGTATAAAAGAGGAGCCGGGCTTGGGTCAAGGCCTCGCTCAGCACCGGCCCTTTACTTATCGGAGCTTTCGCCCCTTCTATTTACGACAGGTTGACTTTGGGGCAATCCGAAGCACTATAATTTGGCCCTATATGGGAGGTTTATTATGTATATGTTGTTGAGTCTGTTGGCCCTGAACGGAACATGGGGGTCTAACTGTCCTGACTGCGGGGACGAGGTATCCGGAGGCCCTAGACACGGCGGAACCGGCATAAGCTTCTACTACGCTGACACCCTTCACGGGAACTATGTCACGGGCGACACCGGCCTCTACTATGTTACCACTGGAACCGTAACCATAAGCGGAATACCCGCCGGCGCGACCATCACAAAGGCCTTCCTGATATGGACGAGCTTGCTTACAGCGAGCAACCCAGCGATGACCTTCAACGGCACACCGCTGACCGGAACGCTCATAGGAACAGCGCCTTCGCCATGCAGGAGTAACCCTGCTTACGCCTACATAGCTGATGTTACGAACTATGTCACGGGCAACGGCAGTTATACCCTCTCAGGCTTTCCGACCGAAACTGAGGGCGCATCGCTTATCGTGATATACGAGCTGGCAACGGAGCCATTGCGCAACATAGTCTTCTACACGGGCGCATACACCATAGAGGGCGGGCTTTATTACAGGTATAACTGGACGATGTCCAACTTCCGCGCCGACAATCCGGTTGGCTATGCCAAGATAACCTTCTTTTTCTATGATGGCCAAGACATACCCAACGGCTCGGATTGCGGATGGGAATACCTCTACTACGAGGCCTACGCTGACTCCAACAAGCAACTCATAGCTGGCTGGGACGGTGCCTACTGGGATGACACTACCTTCCAGATGGCCGGCTGGACGCCGCCGGGCGCTACATCTATCCAGGTAGGATACGCTACTGACTGCGATAACCACAATCAGGGCGGTTGCACGGATTGCATAGGGACGATGGGCGCGATACTGGCCGTGAACACGCCCAACCCTACCTCAACCGAGGAAACGGCTGGGGCGGGAACAGTTCGTTTTGGGCCCGGCTATGTTGAGCTGAGGGTTAAGACGGCGGGCGAGCTTGTGGCATACGCTCCTGACGGGAGGTTCGTTTCCCTAATCGGTTCAGGGGAGCTCATGCCAGGGAGATACGATCTCAGGGGGCTCGGCCCGGGGCTTTACATCGTTAGGCTCGTGGGTCAGAACAACGCCATAGGAAAGGTGCTGGTGCGCTAGCCGATTTTCCTGACCTTCAGCAGTTTCACCCTCTGAGGGGTAGCATCTACCACCTCTATCGCAAGGCCTGAAATCTCTATTCTTTCGCCCTTTTTCGGCAGATGGCCGAGGTTCTCTATGACGAGGCCGCCCAAAGAAAGCGCCTCCTCGGACTCAAGGGTCACCCCCAGGATTTCAGAAGCCTCCTCAAGGTCAAGCTTAGCTGACATAAGCCAGGAGCCGTCGGGAAGGACGCGGTAGGTGAATTCCTCCTTATCGTATTCCTCCCATATATCGCCGACTATCTCCTCAAGGATGTCCTCTATGGTAACTAGCCCTATCAGTGAGCCATACTCGTCAACAACCAGCGCTATGGAGGACTTCTCGCGCTGGAAGAGCCTGAGCGTGTCAAGCGCCAGCTGGGTGTGCGGGACAAAAAGTGGCTTTATGGCAAGGTCGCCAGCCTTCACCTGATCAAGCCTGTCAAGGAACCTTATGACCTCCTTGATGTGCAGAACGCCCACCACATCCTCCCCCTCGTTTGTGAGCACCGGTATCTTTGAGTAGCCGTGCTTCTTGTATTCCTCCACCACCTCCCTAAGGGTCTGGCCTGCCCTCGCAGTTATCGCGTCAACGCGGGGAACCATGATCTCCTCAACCGTGGTCTCCTTTGCCTCAAGTATGGAACTTAGGAGTTCCTTCATGTGGGCCGAGAGGACTCCGCCTCTCGTAGCCTCAACGAGGAGCCTCTCCAGGTCCTCGGTCTTCCTGATCCTCCTACAGAACATCTCCGCCTCCTTCCGAAACCCGAGGAAAGCTCTCCTTGTCCTTAACCAGGCCCGCTGATATTACTATCTTGAGGCCTTCCTCAACCGAAAGGTCCACAGGCCTCACATCCTCCCTCGGCACGATCATATACCAACCGGAGGTGGGATTTGGGGCGGTGGGAACATATATGTTAATATGCTCCTTGCCGTCTATGACCCAGGGCTCGGGGTTGGTCACGAAGCCTATCGCCCAAGAACCCTTATATGGAAACTGGACGAGCACGACGCTCCTGAAAGCGGGCTTTTTGCCGGTCAACACGGCATCAACAACCTGCCGAGAGGCAGAATATATGCTCTTTATAACCGGCGGTTTGCTCAGGAGGTTCTCGGACGCCTGAATGAGCTTCTTGCCGAAATAGCTCGTGGCCATCGCGCCGGCAAGGTATATCAAAAAGACGATAATGATGAGTCCCAAAAGAAGGAGGACAGGCCCCGGCACGAGCTTCATGAATGGCAACAGCCTAAGGAGATCAACGCTCCAGCCCGCTATGAACTTTATGAATAGCCAGACTACGACCAGGGTAGTTATTACGGGCAAAATGACCGCGACGCCCGCTATAAAGCGCCTTCTTACCCTGATCCAGAACCTAGACGGCACGGAACGCCTCCACAATGAGGGGAAGAGCCTTTGATGCGCTTGCGCGGAAAACGAAATCGCACTCTCCAGAAAGGGGGGTCTCTTTGGGATTAACCTCAACGAGGATGGCACCAGTGCTTTTGGCGATGTATGGCAATGAAGCGGCCGGCTGAACCAACCCGCTTGTCCCAACAGAGAAGAAGATCTGGGCCCTTGAGGAAAGGCTGAACGCCTGCTCCAGGGCATCTTCGGGTAGGGGCTCCCCAAACCAGACAACATCAGGCCTGGCGAGCGCGCCGCACGAGGGGCAGTGAGGCATCCCGTCCGGGCCGGGCGGCGTTTCTTCAAGTAAAGACACAAAGTGGCATCTCGTGCAACGCGCCCTGCCGAGGTTCCCGTGAAGCTCTATGACCTTGCGGGAGCCGGCCCTCTGATGCAGTCCGTCAACATTTTGCGTCACGAGGTAAAAATCAGAAAAAAGCCCCTCCATCTCCGCGATGGAGAAGTGTCCGGGGTTTGGTTGGGCTTCCTTCACATTCTCGGCCCTTGCGAGATACCATTCCCACACCGTCCTCGGGTCGCGGGCAAAGGCCTCCGGCGAAGCGAGGTCCTCAGGCCTGAAACGGGACCAGACCCCGCCGGCATCCCGGAAGGTCGGTATCCCGCTATCGGATGAGATGCCAGCGCCCGTAAGGACAACTACTCTCTGGGAACCACCCGCGGCCCGGGCGAGCTCCCGGGCCTTCCTTCGCAACGGACTGTCTACCTCTTCTTTATCCATGTGAGGGCATAATATAAAGTCCCGCGCGCGAGGATTTCAAGTATTTGAATTCCTCACCTGGCACATTTAACTTCTCAGATTGAAGATGCGGCCTCTATAGGTTAAGGGGGTCGCAATCGGCTGAGCTCCGTTAATAACGCTTATTTCGCGCCTTCTGAAGGGGGATTAGAAGGCCTTTGAACATGGCACAAAGCCCCGCGGGATGCCAGGATAATGAGCAGGATAAGCCCCACCCTCAGAAGTTCCCCCACGCCAAGTAAGTCCTTTATGTTCCCGTTCCTTTGGTGCTGATAATCCGCTGGCCCCGCCGGCTCCGGGCCGCCGGATGAGGTTATGCTGGTTTCTATGCTTTGAAGGCTTTCCACGCAGTGAGAGAGCTGGGATATGGCCAGTCGCCTAGTTGATCTCCTAACCTTGCTTATCAGAGACCTTCTAATAGCTTAGGTTTCCGGGATCAACCCTGTGTCAGATGGCCGAATTTGGCCGAGGGCCTTCCATGGGCATCATCTTAACATTGGCAGTAGATCAAGAGAAATTGCAGATCACCTCAGCTAAGCCTCAGGGCCAACGCCACTCCCACGGAACTCCCTAGCTAGGGTTGACAGGGTGGCAGAGGAGGAGCACGGCCCTTGAATTCAGCATTACATGAGCTCTAGAATTTTCTGGTTATCCGGGAACTTTGTTCCCGGATTTCAGGTCTAAAAAGAAAAGGAACTTTTTTGATAAGGAGGTTTAGCATGAAAAAGCTGACAGGCGCACTGGTTGCTCTGTCTGCGGTCATAGCGATGACCGCCTGCAACAGGGAAAAGACCGACGACGAGCTGATACGGGAAGCGGTCATGAACTCGGATTACTTCAGCGCGAGGACAGTTGAGGGCGGGCCAACCCTCTACACAATGGACACCTCTGATTACCTTACCTGGTGGAGAGTAGCCACCTCGCATCCGGACCCATACCTGGAGATACGCAGGGTGGATGACTCGGCCTATGTTGTCTTCTCCGGCAAAGCAGTAGGCGATTTCCACATAGCGTTCTGGGGCAAGGGCGAATATACGAAGCCTTTTGCTGATAGCGCCACCATAGAGGGAGTTGTGCAGAAGAACGACGCCGGAGAATGGGAAGTCACCCATGTTAGCGGAGTCCACTGGATAAGCTGCGGGAATCCGCCTAGCTACACCATAGATAGCGTCTGGATCACCATAGGCGGGGTTGACACCGTGATAACCGATCCCTTGAACCTCTTCGCTCTGGACAGCGTGCTGACATTCACGGTTGGCTCTGACCTGCCCATCAAGTGCAAGGCCTACACCTCAACCATGAACCTGGACGGTGCCCTGCACCTTTTTGGCCAGGACGAGCACTACAGGCTTGACTTCGTGGATTCCGGAGCGTTCTTCTTCGCGCAGGACACGGTCGGCCTTACGAAACCCGGCGTCCACTTCCTCGGGGTTGATCTATTTGACAAGGCGTGCCTCATGTATGCTGATACAGCTTACGAGTGCAGGGGTTGGCTAATCCCCTTCAATGTTAAATAACTTCCCGGCAAACGACGGCAAAGTGGGCCCCTCGGGGCCCCTTTTGTTTGTCCGGCAACGGGCCGAAGCGTTAAAATATAAGGCTTATGAGGATTCATCCCACAGCAGTAATTGATCCAAGGGCCGAACTTGCCGACGATGTTGAGGTAGGGCCCTATTCAGTTATAGGTCCTGAGGTCAGGATAGGCTCAGGAACCCGGATAGCCTCCCATGTGAGGATAGACGGTCCAGCTTTAATAGGCGAAAACAACACGATATCCCACGGCGCCGCAATAGGCGGGCTTCCGCAGGATGTGAATTTCAGGGGCGAAAGAAGCGGCGTTAGGATAGGCAACGGCAACATGATAAGGGAATACGCCACAATTCACAGGGGGACCGGGGAGGGAACCGAGACCGTAGTCGGGAACAACAACTTCCTCATGGCCTACTCTCACCTGGGGCATAATGTTGTCGTCGGGGATTGCTGTGTTATAGTCAACACTGTCCAGCTAGGTGGCTACACTGTCGTTGAGGATTACGCTTATATATCGGCTTTCGTTCCTGTCCACCAGTTCGTGAGGATAGGCAAGATGGCTATGGTCGCCGGTTCCACAAGGGTCAATCAGGATGTTCCGCCGTTCATGATGGCCATCGGATACAAGGCGAGGATAGTCGGCATCAACAGGGTTGGCCTGAGGCGTAGGGGCTTTTCCTCCGAGAGGATAGACGCCATAGCCGAGGCCTACAGGATAATCTACCGTCAGGGGCTTTCGGTTGCTTCTGCCATAGAAAGGTTGAAGGCCGAGTTTCCGGATAACGAGGACATAGCGTATCTGGTGAATTTCATAGCCAACAGCAAGAGGGGGATAATCAGGAAATCGTGAGCCTATTGAGGGCAATACCTTACTCCGAGAGGGGGGCTGTTTTGAACATGGCCTTGGACTGGGTCCTGTTCCGGGAGGTCCTTGAGGGGGGCGCGCCGTGCCTTCGCTTCTACGGGTTTAACCCGCCAGGGGTGACCATAGGGAAATTCCAGGAGAGGGTTCCGGAGGCTCTAAAAGGCTACCCCTGCGCCAGGCGCCCCACTGGAGGCAGGGCGGTTCTGCACAATGGAGATCTCGTATTCTCACTCACCGGATGGCACACTGATGGGTATTTCGCCGGTTCGGTCCTGGAAACATACAGGGCAACCGCTGAGATACTCGCTGAGGCCGCGAGGCGGCTTGGGTTACATGTTGAGATAGAGAGGGGCACCCCGCAACCCTACGATGAGATGTGCTTTCGCTCCACATCAAGATATGAGATAACCCTTATGGGCAAAAAGGTAGTGGGCGTAGCGCAGGCCAGGGATCGGGGGGCCTTTCTGGAGCAAGGCTCTGTCTACCTTCCCGTGGACAGGAACGCCTACATGAACGAGATAAAGAAGGTTTTCGCCGAGCTTGGCTTTGAGATAAAGGAGGAAGACTTTTCCCCCGAGGAATTGATGAGGGCCCAAGAGGCCCAGAAGGAGTTTGAGTTGAGATGAAGACTTTAGCTGTAATACCCGCCAGGTTCGCTTCAAAACGTTTCCCAGGCAAGCCCCTGGTGAAGATACTGGATAAGCCCATGATCCAATGGGTATGGGAGGCCGTAACGAAGGCCACCACTGTTAACAGCGCGGTAATAGCTACTGATGACGAGAGGATAGCCAGAACAGCCCTTGATTTCGGCGCGAGGGTGGTCATGACATCCCCGGCCCACCCCTCTGGCTCTGACAGGGTCGCTGAGGTTGCGAGGCGCGCCAGGGCCGGGTTCATCGTCAACATCCAGGGAGATGAGCCACTGCTTGAGCCCTCTGTCATAGACGCTGTTGTGGATGCCCTCAACCAGGACTCTGATGCTGACATAACCACCCCGGTGGCCCAGATTGAAGAGGAGGATGCGAAAAGCCCGGACACTGTGAAGGTCGTCGTGGACAAAAAGGGCAGGGCCCTTTACTTCTCAAGGGCCCTCATCCCTTATCCGGCGAGGCACCAGACTACCTTTCTCAGGCACATAGGCATATACGCTTTCAGGAAATACGCCCTCTTGAACTTCGTGAAACACGGCCCCTCAACCCTGGAGCGCATAGAAGGGCTTGAACAGCTTCGCGCCCTTGAGATAGGGCTGAAGATAAAAGTGGTCTCTGTGAAGTTTGTCTCTCACGCCGTTGACAGGCCGGAGGATGTGCCCGTGGTTGAGAGGCTTCTCAGAGAAAGGGGGTATTAGAAGGTTTGTCGGTTCTTCGTAAAACCCTGATCGGTGCGCTCGCGGGCCTTGGGCTTTCCTGTTCGGGGGGGCCGGGGTTCGTCGCGGTTGATTACACGGTAATGGGCACATCCGCCCGGATTATAGTCCCGAAAGAGAAAAGGGCTTTGGCCGACTCGGCCTACACCCAGATGCTCCTCGTGGACTCCCTGATGAGCGTGTGGAAGCAGGAGACGGAGCTCTCCCGGCTCAACGCCCGTGGCGGAATGAGGGTTAGCCCGCTCACCCTCTCCTGCATCCGGATTGCCCTGGCCGCGGCGGAGCGCACCTCAGGCGCCTTTGACCCGACAGTCTGGCCGCTCGTCCACGCCTGGGGATTTGATTCCGACAGCCCACACATTCCGGCTCCCGAGTCCCTTGAGGCCGCGAGAGGTCTCGTTAACTGGAGGCTCGTAAGCATCACGGGAGACAGCGTAAGCCTCGGGCCCGGCCAGCGCCTTGACCTCGGAGGGGTAGCCAAGGGGTTCGCGCTTGACCTCGCCTCAGCCAAGCTCCGCGAGCTCGGATGCGAGGACTTTCTCGTTGAGATAGGAGGGGATATCGTCTGCTCGGGACAGAAGGGCGCCCAGCCCTGGAGGATAGGGATCAGGGACCCTGTGAACCGGGACCGTATTATAGGAACGATGAGCATCCAGGGCCAGCAGGTAGCGATATGCACATCGGGGGATTACGAGAGGTTCGTGGAGGCAGGCGGAACCAGGTATTCGCACATCATGGACCCCAGAAAGGGCGAGCCATCCAGAGGGGTCGTATCGGTCACGCTCATAGGCCGCGAAAGCGGCGCCATGACGGACGCGATGGCTACAGGGCTTTTCGTCATAGGCCCCGAAGAGGGGATTCCCCTCGCTGAGTCATGCGGGCTTGAGGCCATGTTCATTTACCATGACGGCGACTCGCTCGCAGTCGCCAAAACGAAGGGATTTCCGGAGGTTATGAGATAATGGACTTGCCGGTGGGCAAAGATGTTCACGAAAGCGATCATTCGGGTATCCTGCTGGGTGGAATCAAGAAGAGGTTCATCGGAACGCGTCTGGAGGTTGTATGAAGGACAAGGGCATCGTCGCGGAGATAAAAGGCTCAAAAGCCAAGGTAATCCTCTCGTATAACCCTGAGATATGCAAGGAGTGCTCCGCGAGGCTTTTCTGTGGCATAAAACCGAGAGAGAATGAGGGCTTCGTCTGGGCGAGGTTCAAGGAGGAGCCTTCGGTGGGCCAGACCGTTGAGGTTGAGATACCGGAAGCAAAAGCGGTTCTGCTTTCTACATTGATGTTTATCGTGCCCATAGTCATCTACGGCCTGGGTTTCTGGCTCGCGCACGCCTTCATCAGGTCGGTTGGGCTATCAGCGCTTTTGGCCCTCGCGCCGGTCCTCATCTACTATCCCCTTCTAGTGAGGTTTTCCGATTTATTTACGCCCAGGATCGTCCCTTAGCGCCACCCCATAACCGAGGCCACAAGAGCAAAATCCTTCCTGGCCGCGGATATAACCTCTGGCTTTGCCTCGTTCCTGAGGACATATGAAGGATGGTATGTTGCGATGAGCGCCGGGCCTAGGACGGAGCGGTGCAGTTTCCCCCTCAGAGGTTCCAGCGAGGTCCTCTCCTCAAGGCTCAGGCCGAGGAGGGTTCTGGCGGAGAACCTTCCCAGCGCGAGGATGAGGTCCGGGCAGACCAGCTCCACCTGGAGCTTCAGGAACCTGAAGCAGGCCGATATCTCCGAAGGGGTTGGGTCGCGGTTCTCAGGTGGCCTGCACTTCACAACATTCGCTATGTAGACATCCCGCTCCCTATCAAGCCCTATCTCGCTGAGGAGCCTGGTGAGTAGCTCGCCCGATCTGCCCACGAAAGGCTTTCCGAGCTCGTCCTCCTCCCGGCCAGGCCCCTCCCCGACGAGCATCAGCCTCGCGTAAGGGTTCCCCCACCCGAAGACATTATGCCTCCTATTTGCCCCAAGGGGACAGCGCCTGCAACGGGCCGCGGCCTCCGAAAGGAGCGAAAGCGCTCTCGTCCTGTCCCTTGTTCCCGGAAGGTAAAACTCCCTGAGCCCGAAGAACTCTCTCAGGTAAAAAAGGGGAAGGGTCCTGTCCTTCACCTCATTATCTCCGCCAGCTCACGGATGAGGGCAAACGCGGCCTCGGGCTTTGAGATTACCCCGAGATCCAGGGTTTTGTCCCTGGTGATTATAAGGAAGTGGGCCCGCTCGGCGCCCGGAGAGGAGAAATCGTTCGCAACGATGATGTCAAGATGCTTTGAGATGAGCTTAGACCTGGCCTCCTCCACGAGCTTGCTCTCATCGTTCAGGCAGAACCCCACGAAAACCTGGCCCTTTTTTCTCGGAAGCCCGGCAATAATATCAGGGGTTGACTCCAGCTCAATCCTCAGGCTCTCTCCGCGCCCTATCTTTTCCCCTGAAACCCTGCTCGGCCTGAAATCCGCCACCGCGGAGGCCATTATTACCGCGCTGTGATCCGGCGCCAGCCTGGCCATGAGCTCCCCGAGCTCCTGCGCTGTCATTATGGAGTAGGAATCGTGGGCTGGAGCCTGCGCCGCGCCGTGGCCTCGGATAGCTGTCACGAAAGCCCCAGCGGCCCTCGCCGCCCTGCATATCTCAACCCCCATCCTTCCGGAGGATAGGTTCGTTATCACCCGGACCGGATCCAGCGGCTCCGCCGTCGGGCCGTAGGCAACCAGCACCCTCTTCCCTCTGAGGGAGCCGAAAACCCTCGCCCACTCGTTCACATAGCCAGCTATCTCCTCAGGAGAACGCATTCTCCCGGCGCCCCTGCCGGAGGAGAGGTCCCCTGTTGTAGGCTCCATTACCGTGTGGCCCTGGCTCTTCAGGACTCTCAAATTCTCCTGCGTTGCCGGAGAAAGCCACATGGACTCGTGCATAGCTGGAACGAATATGACCGGAGGCCCTGCGGCGAGGAGAGCGGTGGACAGAAGGTCATCGGCTATGCCGTGGGCGACCTTTGCCATGATGTTGGCGGTTGCTGGCGCGACAACCCTGCACTCTGACCAGCCGGCTAGCTCTATGTGGAGGGTGCTCTTGAAGTCCTCGTCCGTATAGGTTTCTCCAACCAAGGTTTTGAAGGCCAAAGGCCTCACGAACTCCGTCGCCCCCCTCGTGAGTATACACCTTACCTCGTGCCCGGCCTTGGCTATTAGCCTCGCGGCCTCAAGCCCGCGGTGCGCGGCCACGCTTCCGGTTACCCCAAAAAGGACCCTCAAGGCTTCTTCTTTCCTCCAGCGGCCTTAGCGGGTTTCGGCTCCTCCTCTGGCGGCTGGAGGCGGGATGTCTCGTAGGGGATCTCGTTTTTCAGAAGGGCCTCTGCCGCGATAAGGTAAGGCTTTCGCCTGAGATAAACGCCCTCCTCCGTTGCTCTCCTGGCTATGATGTGCGCGAACTTGCTTATCACAACGATAAACTCATACCTATTGGGTATCTTATCCAACACCCTTTTCATATCCAGGACAAGCTCCATGTCGCTTATTGATTGCGGTTTCTCCATATCCTTCATCATCTCTCTCCTTTCCCTATTCCCTTGGCCGCTTTCCTGGCCAAGAGGTCTGCGCGGCTGTTTTCCCCCCTCTCAACAAGGGTGAAGCTTACATTCAGCCCCGACATCAGGGCCCTCGCTGACTCCATGAGCCTCGCTAGCTCCGGGTTCCGGAGCCTGTATCTGCCGCTCACTTGCTCATAGAGGAGCTTAGAATCCGTTAGAATCTCTACCTCTCCGCTGGCGCCTTGCTCTGCCAGCCACCTTAGGGCCTCCAGGAGGGCCCTGTATTCTGCCTGGTTGTTTGTGACGATGCCGAGCGGAACAGACATCTCGCAAAGCACCCTGCCGCGCTCATCGGTTATCAGGACCCCTGCTCCTCCCGGCCCGGGGTTGCCCAGCGAGCTCCCATCAATGTGGACGCTCAGCTTGCGGCTCACTTTATGTTCACCTCTATTCCCTGGAGGAACTCCCTTATTGCGGATTCCTCCCTTTCGGAGAACCTCTTCGCTCCCTTTTTCACGAGAATTACCGTTATAAAGCTTTCGCCCTCCACGAGGCTGTATATCCGCCCGGCCCTATCCTTTCCCTCGGCGAACCCCCTGTATGTGGCGCAGTAGCCGGGCCTGTTCCACAGGGTGATGGTATCTTCGGCCACAACAGAAAGGGAGTCTATCTGCCTCGTGGCTTCCTCTAGAAACGCCCGAACAGCGCCCTGGCTGGTCTTAAGCTTGGGGCTTTTGCCGTAGAAAATCACCGCCTCCAGCCCCTTCCCCGAGAACTCAAGGATCCCACTACCATCCTGTTTCATGTCAGAGACGCAGTTCCAGTCAGCGGCCTGGATGACGCTGATGGCAAAGCTTGTGTCCGAGAACTCGTATGCCGCAAAAAGCGGCCCGGCCACGAAAAACAACGCCAAAAGCTTGCGCATATGAAAATTATAATGCTGGCCGCGGGAGCCGGGCAAAGATTTTAACGCCACCGGTTCCCTCACGCCTCTCACTCTGGTTTGCTATTGCCAAAAACGGGCGCTTTATCAGATTTTCTCCTTGTTGCACTGCGCCGGGGCCTGGCATTAAAATTCTCGCCATAAGGAGGCATGATGCGGTTTAATTTGAAATACCTTGCAGGGATAGCAATCGTCGGAATTTTCGCGGCCGTCTCCGCATACCAGCTGGCCAGGGCTCAGGCAGAGGGCGGTGTCCCCTCGGCCGAGGAGGTTATCGGTGAGGAGACAGCGCCACCCGACACAACCGCCCCTCAGCCCTCTGAGCCTACAGCCCCTACCCAGCCATCTGTCCCGGCGCCAACAATCTCCTTTGGCACGGGCGAATACAACCTCAAGATGCCCCCCTCAGATATGGAGAAATACTATCCGCCGGTCTTCAAGAGATACGAGTATTCTCGGCTCATGGACAGCCTGGCAAAGTATTTCTACGAGCTCAAGATAGATGTCAATGAGGGCGATTGGGACTATGTTGAGTTCAGCTTCAGGCTCTTCGCGAGACAATACAAGCTAATGGCTAACATGCATCCTGGGATGTCCGAGTTCTTCAGGCTTGAATACCTGGACGCCCTCGCTGAGCAGTTGAACATACAAAGCCCAGAAAAAAAGGCCCCCGGAGACACCACAGGAGGCTACAAGCCAGCGCCTGAAGAGCAAGCCCACGAAGAGGAAGAGCTGACCCGCGAGTCAGAGCCTCCGAAGGAGGGAATGGCGAAGCGGACCAACCCTGAGGCCGTAAAAACCCTTGAAAAGATAGAGAACGAGTCCTGCAAATCCTGCCATTACATATATCGCCCGGCGGCGTTCTTCGCCTACTACTGGGGAACCAGGGGCATGAAATACGATATGGTCTCTTTCCGGATGGGAGACCCGGTTACCAAGAAAAAGGAATTAAGCCTCAAGGAGTTCATGATCCTGCTCGGAGAATCCTATTACGGCATCATGAACGGAATAGACAAGGGCGAGAAGCGCTATGTCCGCCTCAAGCTGAAGGACTTTGAAAAGCGCATGGAGGCGCTAGATGCCACCTGTATGAAGTGCCACTGGGAAGAACCCGACAAATACATGCTCAAGACCGTCAAACCCCAGATGAAGGCTCTCGGCGAGGAGGCTAAGCGCTACAAACCCCGCAAGGATATCCTCAATAAGAACCTGGCTCACATATACGAGAATGTCTGTTCCGGTTGCCATGTTATCCACATGCCCGTTTATCAGATACAGGAGGTCTGGAAGGGGGAAAAGGGCACGAGCGGTAAGGGGCAATAAAGATGTTCATGCAAAAGCTCCGCTCCAATGTGGGCAAGGTTATCCTTTGGTTCATGGCCTTCGCATTTATCGCGTGGATAGGCTTTGACCTGGGCGCGGATCTCGTCGGAACCAGAATACGCAAACCTTGGGAGCGCGGGATTATCGCTGAGGTTGAGGGCCACGAGATACCATACGAGCTCTACAGGGCCAGGCTTGAAAAGGCTATAGCGGATTCACTTAAGGCAAGGGGTGCGGAGAGCCTGCCCAGGGAGGATGAGGAGGCCATATCCGAGCAGGTTTGGCAGGAAATGTTGGATGACATACGGTGGGAGAAGGTTCTCAAGGACCGCGGGCTTGAACTTGAGGACGAGACTGTTCTCAGGCTACTCTCCCAGTTCCCACCGAAGGAGATAACCGAGGATTCCTCGTTTTGGATAGAAGGACGCTTCAGCTACGATCGCTACCTTGCCGCTCTGGGTAACCCGCAGAACCTCCCGTATTTCAAGGAATACGAATTGCAGCTCCGCAGGGCCATACCGAGGGACTTCATGAGCCTGGATATGATGACCTCGGTCGCGCTCTCGGATCGGGAGGTCTTTTACGACTACCGGCTGAAGAACACGAGGACTCACCTTCTATACATAGCGGTGAACGCGGCCGCGACAATCCCGAACGATGAGGTTTCCGCCTCAGATGAAGAGGTGGCAAGATATTACAACGAACACAAGGAGAATTACAAGGTTGGAGAAAGGGCAACGCTCCTCCTGGTCAGGCTACCGAAGGCACCATCGGCGCGGGACACTGCCTCCGCCAGGGAACAGATACTGACAGCCCTTGAGGAGATAAAACAGGGGACCCCGTTTGAGGATGCTGTCAAATACTATTCAGAGGAGCCGGGCGGAGACATGGGCTGGGTTGCGCTTTCGCTCGCTCCTTCTTCGGTCAGGGATGCCATTGCTGGCAAAGGGCCTGGGGAGATCGTTGGGCCCGTTCAATCTCCAATAGGGTGGCACCTGTTCAGGGTTGATTCGGTTAAGGGCGATTCCTTTCGCCTGCACCAGATAGTCGTCCGCATCCACATCTCCACTGAGACAGAAGAAGCCCTCGCTGAGGAGATGCGGAACTTCCTTGATTTGGCTGAAAAGACAGGATTTGCGGAGGCCGCGAGTCAGCTCAGCATGAAGGTTGATACAGCCGCGGCATTTGAGCTTGACAGGGGTTTCATCCCTATAATCGGGCCTGACCCGGTCCTGCTCCAGGCCATCAGAAAGGCGAAGCCCGGTTATATCTCTCCACTTATAAAAAAGCCGGGGTTCTACGCGGCCCTTAAGGTTGAACAGAAATTCCCCGCCGGATACTATTCCCTTGAGGAGATAGCCGACAGGGTGAAGAGCGATCTCCTGATTGAGAAGAAGAAGGCGAGGGCGAGGGATCTGGTCAAGAGGGCCATGGCGGACCTTGAGGCTGGCAAAACCCCGAGCCTCCCTCCGGGATTTATCGTGCACGAGGACACAGCGGCCACATACAATACCTACCTTCCCGGGATCGGGGACAAGGAGGTATTCTGGGGTGCGGTTGCGGGGACAAAGCCCGGAGGCTCAACAGGGCCCATTGAGGGCAAGACATCCGTCTACGGCATTAAGGTAATCAGCAAGGCCGAGCCGAAGTGGGAGGATTTCCAAGCGCAATCCACTATGCTACGGCGCCAAGCGGATATGACATACTTCCAGAGGCTCATGAGCGGTTGGCAGGACGAGCTGACCCGGGACCTCAATGTGAAGGACTACAGGCCCTTCATATTCCTTTACTGAGAGCCGGATGATAGCCTTTATCCTCTCCTGGATGCCGATGCCCGAGCCCCAGGACCCTATGGACATAAGGAACCTGCCGGAGTCCTATGTGCTGATTGACATGATGTTAACCCAGGGCCAGATCGGCTCATTTCCCCTGCTTTCAAGGAACATCTCGGCCCTTGAACTAGCGAGAGCGGGCGCCGAGCCCTCTCCTCCCCCCGGAGAGCGCGAGCTTTTCGTTCCGCTTTCCGCGCAGTTCGTGGGTTCTGACCTCGCCGCAAGGCTAGTTCTTCCGTTCCAATTCGCTTTCCGATACGGGAACCTCATGGCATACGAAAGGGTGGTGCTTTTCTCTGGGCGGAGGCAGTTTCTGGGCCTGGCGCCGTGGGATTCCAGGCACGACCCCAGGTGGGAGATAAGGAGCTGGGACCTCCAGCCCATCGTCGGGAAGGAGGACATCCTGGAGGAGCGCCAGCTCAGGGGATACGGCGGCTACTTCTGGGACTGGGGATACATCACCTTGGGCCGTGAGCCGCTCAGGCTCGGACCCTCATACCGCTACGCCATAACCCTCTCAAGCTTCTCCGGTCCACTAGACTTCTTCTACAATCTCCGAGTCCTCGCGGGAAAATTCAAATTCAGCGCGGGTTTTGCCAGGATCCCTGATACCATTGACAACCGTAGGATAACTTACCAGAGGGTAGAATGGGCGCCCATAGCCCAACTCTCACTCGCCGCAACAGAGGGAGTCCTCACCGCGAGGGAGGATTTCGCCAAATACGCCATACCTTTTCTATTTTTTCATGATATCCAGCGCCACGAGTCAGACAACCAGGATAACCTCTTCGCATCAGGGGAGTTCTCCTGGCGGGCCGTGCGCGGCCTCAGGCTCTACGGCGAGGTTTTCCTGGATGATCCGACATTCATTTCAGGAGGAGAGGCCGCGATGTATGCCCTAATGGGCGGCGTGCAGGTCTCTTTCGGAAACTGGGAGGCCAGGGCCGAGGCCGCTGAGGCGAGCCCATTCACATACGCTCACTTCTCCGATTCCAACGCTATGTCCGCGCTTGGCTGGCCGATGGGCTTCTGGCTTGGACCGGATGTGAGGGCGCTCTACGCACATATCGGGTGGTATCCTGGAACAGCTGGTATAAGGGCATTCGCCGAGCTATACCAGCACGGCGAGCTCTGGCTGGATACTTCCTACGAGGACATAGGCGGGGAGGGAGTTCATTGGCCGAGCGGTGTCGCCGAAACAGCGCTTGAGCCAGGGATTGAGCTCTTTCTCCTTTCTGAAAAGGTTAACCTAAAGGCGAGGGCCTCCTGGTTTAGGGCGGTAAATTACTGCAACCAGAGCGGGAGGGATGTTTCAGAGATAAGGCTATCAGGGTTCCTCTCCGTCGTGCCGGCGGTGCTCAGGATAAAATAAAGGATATCTCTAACCCATCCGGGCCGTCTTACCGCCAACTATCGCGGCTATTCCAATCTGCCTCCTGATATCTCACACCTCTCTTGCCAGTAAGTTATTTGGGCACAAGAGCTTCGAGCTTTCCCTCTCGTAATCGCTCAAGACAGACGAGGGCTTTGGTGTATACGCTCTCCTAGCTGTCGGACTGGAAAGTCCGACCGCGGGTTTTCCAACCCGCTTTCAATCGTGCCTGCTTGATGTGAGGAGCCCAGCGCGCAGTGGTATTGCCTCCACCAGAACCTTTACCCGCTGGGTCTATATCCAGTGAAGGGCGATTGCGCTCTATAGCGTACCTGATACACAGCATGAGAGCTCTGAGCCCAGCTGAGGTGAGCCAGCTCCTCATCTTGGAGTATAATATCGGAGAGATTTTCATTTTTTCTCCTTCCCCGGCCGTCCCTGGGCCGGGGATATATTTTCATCCGACACCCATACGCCAGGCCACTACGGCCCAAAGCGATTCCGAGCCGAGGATCAGGGGTTGAGGAAGTGTGAGATCTCAGAGCGGCGGGGCCTTGACAAATCAACCCAAATCGGTTATAATATTTTTATCAATAGGGAGCGTAGAATGAAAAAGAGGCTCTGGGGCACGAAAATGATCCTGGCAGGAATGCTAGGGACGGGGATTCTGCACGCCCAAAGCTCAACCTGGGTTAGGGCTATAGGCGGAGCGGACAATGACCAGGGCGAGGCAATCCTCCAGACAGCGACCGGCTATCTCGTGGCTGGCCTTACCCGGTCCGGAGGAGCTGGTCAGAATGACGCCTTCATAATGAGTCTCAACGCGTGGGGGATGCCAGTGTGGTCAAGGGCCTACGGCGGTAACGCCAATGACAACGCGCAGGATATGATAAGGACCGCTGACGGCAACTATATATTTGCGGGAGCAACCAGGAGCATGGGCTTGGGTCAATCAGATGCATTCGTTTGCAAAATTGACCCCGCTGGCACAATCATATGGGCCTCTGCTGTTGGAACCGCCACCCTGAGTGAGGCCGCGAACACGGTATACGAGTGCTCCGATGGTTCGGTGCTCATAGCAGGGACACAGGTCGTCTCGGCCAGGAACGAAATAATGGTTGCAAAACTTAACTCTGCCGGCGGCCTCCTTTGGATGAGGGTTTTGCAGGGTGCTGGCAACGATGAGGCACACGACATAGTCCGGGCATCTGACGGCAATTACATCGTGACGGGATTTACTAACACCTGGGGGGCGGGCATGGATGACGCTTTCATCCTCAAGTTTGACCCTAATGGCAACCTTCTCTGGATGAAGGTTTTCGGAGGGCCTTCAACGGAAAGGGCCACATCGCTGGCTAACCTGGCGGACGGCGGCATAATAGTCGGGGGCCTAGTGGAAAGCTGGGGCAATGGTTCAACCCAACTTTGACACCCCGATTTTCTGTAAGTCCTTGTCAATCAACGACTTAGCTGACATTCAAGCGTGAAAAGTTGGCACTACAAATC
>Ga0078972_1001619_pt1 | contig 82837 bp, 71 predicted proteins | sample YelNatPaOPGAMG01_FD_67568 | JGI IMG/M metagenome (GOLD analysis project Ga0078972, IMG submission 67568) | Hot spring thermophilic microbial communities from Obsidian Pool, Yellowstone National Park, USA - OP-RAMG-01 (SPADES assembly) (version 2) | ecosystem: Environmental > Aquatic > Thermal...
TAGCTAACGCATTAAGTGCCCCGCCTGGGGAGTACGGCCGCAAGGTTGAAACTCAAAGGAATTGACGGGGGCCCGCACAAGCGGTGGAGCATGTGGTTTAATTCGACGCAACGCGAAGAACCTTACCTGGGCTTGACATCCTCGGAACCCTGCCGAAAGGTGGGGGTGCCCGCAAGGGAGCCGAGAGACAGGTGCTGCATGGCTGTCGTCAGCTCGTGTCGTGAGATGTTGGGTTAAGTCCCGCAACGAGCGCAACCCCTGTCTCCAGTTGCCATCAGTTCGGCTGGGCACTCTGGAGAGACTGCCCCGGTCAACGGGGAGGAAGGTGGGGACGACGTCAAGTCATCATGGCCCTTATGCCCAGGGCTACACACGTGCTACAATGGGCGGTACAAAGGGTCGCGACACCGCGAGGTGAAGCCAATCCCAAAAAGCCGCTCTCAGTTCGGATCGGAGTCTGCAACTCGACTCCGTGAAGCCGGAATCGCTAGTAATCGTGGATCAGCATGCCACGGTGAATACGTTCCCGGGCCTTGTACACACCGCCCGTCACACCACGAAAGTCAACTGTACCAGAAGTTGCTGGGCTAACCTTGAGTTCGCTCGAGGGGGCAGGCACCTAAGGTATGGTTGGCAATTGGGGTGAAGTCGTAACAAGGTAGCCGTAGGGGAACCTGCGGCTGGATCACCTCCTTTCTAAGGAGCCGATGCTCCTGAGGTCTCGCCACCACGACTATTCGGTTTTGAGGGATCGAACCCGCAAGGGGATGGTTCTTTGAAGGTGCTATGGCGGGTGTGCGGGGGCCTATAGCTCAGTTGGTTAGAGCGCACGCCTGATAAGCGTGAGGTCGATAGTTCAAATCTATCTAGGCCCACTTGTCGGGGGTATAGCTCAGCTGGGAGAGCACCTGCTTTGCACGCAGGGGGTCAGCGGTTCGAGCCCGCTTACCTCCACCAATTCATGAGGGTTGACGCGGGGCTCGGAGGGATTCGGGCTCGGTGCCAGCCTTCATGGCTGATGTTCTTTGACAATCGAATCTGGTGACGGTCTTCATCGTATCGAGTATCCGGCGTCAAAGGTCTTTGTGGTCAAGCTACTAAGGGCGTACGGTGGATGCCTTGGCACCAGGAGGCGATGAAAGGCGTGGTAGGCTGCGATAAGCTCCGGTGAGCTGCCTAACGAGCTTTGACCCGGAGATCCCTGAATGGGGCAACCCATCTCGCAAAAAGCGAGATACTTCAACCTGAATCCATAGGGTTGAAGGGCAAACGGGGGGAACTGAAACATCTTAGTACCCCCAGGAAAAGAAAGCAAACGCGATTCCCAAAGTAGCGGCGAGCGAAATGGGAACAGCCCAAACCGAGTGCGTGTTCAAGCCCGTAGGCGTTGCGCGCTCGGGGTTGCGGGGTCGAGTCGGAGGAGGCTACGGACTCCTCGGGGAGTTACAAAGCCGTTGTATAGTCGAAGTCGTTGGAAAACGACGCCATAGAGGGTGATAGCCCCGTAGGCGAAATGCAACGGCCTCCCTGGATTCGATTCCCGAGTACCACGGGGCACGTGGAACCCTGTGGGAAGCTGGGAGGACCATCTTCCAAGGCTAAATACTCCCTGGTGACCGATAGTGCACAAGTACCGTGAGGGAAAGGTGAAAAGCACCCCGGTGAGGGGAGTGAAATAGGACCTGAAACCGTGCGCCTACAAACTGTGGGAGGGCTATTGGTTGGGGTTTATCCCGGCAACCAAGCCTGACTGCGTGCCTTTTGCATAATGAGTCAGCGAGTTACTCTGTGCAGCGAGGTTAAGCCGTGAGGCGGAGCCGTAGCGAAAGCGAGTCCTAATAGGGCGTTCAGTTGCACGGAGTAGACCCGAAACCAGGTGATCTATCCATGGCCAGGGTGAAGGTGGGGTAATGCCCACTGGAGGCCCGAACCCACTAAGGTTGAAAACTTAGGGGATGAGCTGTGGATAGGGGTGAAAGGCCAATCAAACCTGGAGATAGCTGGTTCTCCCCGAAATATATTTAGGTATAGCCTCACAAATTCAGTGGTGGAGGTAGAGCACTGGATGGGCTAGGGGTCCTACCAGACTACCAAACCCAACCAAACTCCGAATGCCACCAACTGCTATTGTGGGAGTCAGACTGCGGGAGATAACTTCCGTGGTCGAGAGGGGAACAACCCAGACCGCCAGCTAAGGTCCCAAAATGTATGCTCAGTGGGAAAGGATGTGGAACCGCTAAGACAACCAGGAGGTTGGCTTAGAAGCAGCCATCCTTTAAAGAAAGCGTAATAGCTCACTGGTCTAGTGGGTCCGCGCCGAAAATATAACGGGGCTCAAGCATACTACCGAAGCTGCGGGTCTTCCTTGCTTCAGGCAAGGGAGGCGGTAGGGGAGCGTTCCAGTTGCCTGTGAAGGCAGACCGAAAGGACTGCTGGAGGCCCTGGAAGTGATTATGCTGACATGAGTAGCGATAAATGCCGTGAGAAACGGCATCGCCGGAAGCCCAAGGTTTCCTGGGGAAGGTTAATCCGCCCAGGGTGAGTCGGCCCCTAAGCCGAGGCCGAAAGGCGTAGGTGATGGGAAACAGGTTAATATTCCTGTACCACCGGGTTGGCGCTTGAGCGATGGGGGGACGTAGAAGGGTAGGCCATCCGGGTGATGGATGTCCCGGTTCAAGCCCGTAGGCGGGCTCGACAGGCAAATCCGTCGGGCCATTCAACGCCGAGAGGTGATGAGGATCCGCTTTGCGGAGCAAACTGGCCGATCCCATGCTACCGAGAAAAGCCTCTAGCGAGCCAACCAGGTGACCGTACCGCAAACCGACACAGGTGGGCAGGGAGAGAATCCCGAGGCGCTTGAGAGAACCCTCGTTAAGGAACTCAGCAAACTGGCACCGTAACTTCGGGAGAAGGTGTGCCCCTGGTAGGTGTAGCAACTCGCTTGCGAAGCCGAGAGGGGTCGCAGTGACCAGGCTCTGGCGACTGTTTACTAAAAACACAGGACTCTGCGAAGTCGTAAGACGACGTATAGGGTCTGACGCCTGCCCGGTGCTGGAAGGTTAAGGTGAACCGTTATTGCCCGCCTCGGCGGGTGAGAAGCGGTGACCCGAAGCCCCAGTAAACGGCGGCCGTAACTATAACGGTCCTAAGGTAGCGAAATTCCTTGTCGGGTAAGTTCCGACCTGCACGAATGGCGTAACGACTGGAGCGCTGTCTCAACGAGGGACTCAGTGAAATTGCAGTGGCGGTGAAGATACCGTCAACCCGCGGCTAGACGGAAAGACCCCGTGCACCTTTACTACAGCTTGACAGTGAATTTCGGTATGGCTTGTGTAGGATAGGTGGGAGGCTGAGAAGTGGGGGCGCCAGCTCCCATGGAGCCGTCCTTGAAATACCACCCTGGCCATGCTGGAGTTCTAACTCGCGGCCGTGAATCCGGTCGGAGGACACTGTCTGGCGGGTAGTTTGACTGGGGCGGTCGCCTCCTAAAAGGTAACGGAGGCGCGCGAAGGTTCCCTCAGGCTGATTGGAAACCAGCCGTAGAGTGCAAAGGCATAAGGGAGCTTGACTGCGAGAGAGACATCTCGAGCAGGTGGGAAACCAGGCCTTAGTGATCCGGCGGTTCCGCATGGAAGGGCCGTCGCTCAACGGATAAAAGGTACGCCGGGGATAACAGGCTGATCGGGCCCAAGAGTTCACATCGACGGCCCGGTTTGGCACCTCGATGTCGGCTCATCGCATCCTGGGGCTGAAGCCGGTCCCAAGGGTTTGGCTGTTCGCCAATTAAAGCGGTACGTGAGCTGGGTTTAGAACGTCGTGAGACAGTTCGGTCCCTATCTACCGCGGGCGCAGGATATCTGAGAGGAGCTGTCCCTAGTACGAGAGGACCGGGATGGACGAACCTCTGGTGTACCAGTTGTCGCGCCAGCGGCACAGCTGGGTAGCCATGTTCGGACGGGATAACCGCTGAAAGCATCTAAGCGGGAAGCCCACCTCAAGATGAGATATCCCCTCCCCGTCGAGAGGCGGGGGCTGAAGACCCCTCGAAGACTACGAGGTTGATAGGCCGGGAGTGTAAGTGCGGCAACGCATTTAGCTAACCGGTACTAATCGGTCGTGCGGCTTGACCACAAACAAACGCTGGCCTCTTCAAAAAGACCAAAACCAGATTCGGTTGTCGGAGGATCATGAGGTTTCCCGGTGGCCATAGCGGAGGGGAAACACCTGTTCCCATCCCGAACACAGAAGTTAAGCCCTCCAGCGCCGATGGTACTGCTCTGGTAACGGAGTGGGAGAGTAGGTCGCTGCCGGGAAAATCTTTGGCCCGTTGCCATGGATCGGATGGCGACGGGCCTATTTTTTTTGGGAAAACGGGCCTCCAGTTGGCAAAAATTGAACTATATGGTAGTTTCTTCTGTGCAAGAAGGCTTTTAGCCCACCAGGATCCATCCTAGGAGGAGGGAAATGTCCGGGCACTCCAAATGGGCCAGCATAAAACACAAGAAGGCGGCTGTGGACGCCAAGAGGGGGAAGATCTTCACCAAGGTCATCAAGGAGATAATGGTTGCGGCCCGGCTGGGGGGAGGTGACCCAGAGGGCAACGCGAGACTAAGGTTGGCCATAGAGAAGGCCAAAAGCGTGAACATGCCCAAGGAGAACATAGAGAGGGCCATAAAAAAGGGAACCGGGGAACTGGCAGGAGAGGCCTACGAGGAGTTCCTGTACGAGGGCTACGGTCCAGGAGGAGTGGCTGTTCTGGTGGAGGTGATGACCGACAACAGGAATAGGGCTGTGAGCGAGATACGTCACCTCTTCACCAAGTACAACGGAAAGCCAGGGGAAGCAGGAAGCGTGGCCTGGATGTTCGAGAAGAAGGGCCTAATCTTAGTGGACAAGACGGGCTGCGAGGAAGAGGTGATCATGGAGGTGGCCCTCGAGGCCGGCGCCGATGACATTCAGGAGGAGGATGAGGCCTGGGCAGTTCACACAAAGCCGGCTGACTTCGAGAAGGTCAAGAAGGCCATATCGGACAGGGGCCTCAGGATCCTCTCTGGAGAGATAACCATGGTCCCCAAAAGCACCCTCAAGCTGGAAGGAAAAGAGGCAGAACAAATGCTCAGGCTCATGATGGCCTTGGAGGACAATGACGATGTCCAAAACGCTTACGCTAACTTCGACATACCCAAGGAAATCATGGAGAGGATGGCGGGCTGAAAGGCACAATGCGCCCGAAAGGATTCGAACCTTCGGCCCCAGCATCCGGAGTGCTGTGCTCTGTCCAGCTGAGCTACGGGCGCACTGGATGTTTTTTATCACACTGCGCCTCCCTTGGCAATGTCCACAGGCTCAATGATCCCCTAGGGGGAGGCAAGGCTCCCTGGAGCGCCACTGGAGATGTATGGGGAAGGCCCGAGAGGGAAAGAGATGGTGATCCTGGGGGTGGATCCTGGATCCTGGAAGGCCGGTTATGGAGTTGTGGCAGCCAGCCGGGGGGGCCTCCAACACCTAGCTCACGGGGTCATAAAATGCGGATCATCCAGGATTCCCCTCCCAGAGAGACTAGGAGTGCTTTACCGAGAACTCACCCAGGTGATGGAGACATTCCGGCCAGATGTCATGGCCCTGGAAGGCCTCTTCCATTCCAAGAATCCTCACAGCTCCTTGATCCTGGGTCATGCAAGGGGTGTCATACTCCTGGCAGCCCTTCACGGGGGGGTGGAGGTCCACGAGTACAGCCCCCTAATGGTGAAACAGGCCCTTACAGGATACGGCCTGGCCCGTAAGGAACAGGTGAGATACATGGTGAAGGCCCTGCTGGGGCTGGCCCAGGTCCTCCCTGTGGATGCCTCAGATGCTCTGGCAGCTGCCATATGCCACGCCCACAGCTGGTCAGGCCCGAGGCCGAGGGCTGAGTGTCCATGATAGCTTGGATAAAGGGGATTCTCAGGGAAAAGCAAGAGGACTCCGCAGTGGTGGATGTGGGGGGGATAGGGTACAGGGTCTTTCTGTCCGGTCGCACCCTCCGGGAACTTCCTCCAGAGGGAGAGGTGGTGGAGCTGAAGACCCACATGATAGTCAGGGAGGATGGGATACAGCTCTTCGGTTTTCATGAAGAGGAGGAAAGGCAGGTCTTCCTGGCACTTCTCTCCGTAAATGGTGTTGGTCCAAAGTTGTCGAGGCTTATCCTATCGGGAATAAGCCCCAAGCAGCTGGTACAGGCAGTGGTCCAAGGTAGAAGCGAGCGACTGGAGGCGATCCCAGGGGTTGGCAAGCGCATGGCCCAGCGCATAGTGGTGGAGCTCAAGGGGAAGCTGGAGACCATCTTCCATGGAAGGGAGCTCGAGGCAGCTCAAATGGGTGGAGAGATGGACGAGGGTGCATTCAGGGATGTTGTCTCAGCCCTCACCAATTTGGGGTACAATCTGTCCTCGGCCAGGAAGGCGGCAGCCTTGGCCAGAGGACGCTTGAAGGGCGAGGTGAGCTTGGAGGGATGGGTGAAGGAGGCACTGAGAGTCCTAGGGGCATGAAAGGAGGATCCTGGTGAAGGCTCGAGACCGTCTGCGGGGAATTGTCTCGCCCATTGCCGATCCCGAGGAGAGAAGTCTGGAAGCTGCCCTCAGACCCAAAACCCTCGACGAGTACGTTGGCCAGAGCAAGCTCAAGGAAAACCTCAGGGTCTTCATCTTGGCAGCCAAACAGAGAGGAGAGCCTCTGGACCATTGTCTCTTCTATGGTCCACCTGGTTTGGGGAAGACCACTTTGGCCCACATAATAGCCAATGAGATGGGGGTGAGGCTCAGGGCAACATCCGGCCCATCCCTCGAAAGGGCAGGGGACCTGGCAGCGATCCTGACGAATCTGGAGGAGGGCGACGTCCTCTTCATAGACGAGATCCACAGATTGAGCCCAGCTGTGGAGGAGACCCTCTATCCAGCCATGGAGGACTTCCACCTGGATCTCGTAGTGGGGCAGGGACCGAGCGCGAGGACGATAAAGCTGGATCTCCCAAGATTCACCTTGGTGGGAGCGACCACGAGAACTGGCCTCCTCACCTCTCCCCTGAGGGACAGATTTGGCATCTGCGCCAGACTGGAATACTACACGAGGGAGGAGCTCTTACAGATAGTGGAGAGGGGTGTGAGGATCATGGGAATAAGGATGGACCCCGAAGGAGCAATGGAAATAGCCAAGAGATCCCGTGGCACACCTAGGGTGGCAAACAGGCTTCTCAGGCGAGTGCGAGACTTTGCCCAGGTGGAGGGGGATGGCCTCGTGACAAAAGAGGTGGCCTCGAGGGCTCTGGACCGTCTCGGAGTCGACTCCGAAGGGCTCGATCCCATGGATCAGGCCATCCTGAAGGTGATCTTGGAGAAATTCCAGGGAGGACCGGTTGGGATCGAGACCCTCTGTGCGGTTCTCAGCGAGGAAAAGGACACAATCGAGGAGGTCTACGAGCCCTTTCTCCTCCAGAGGGGCTTTCTCCAGAGGACACCGAGGGGGAGGGTGGCGACTCCCTTGGCCTACAGACATCTGGGACTTCCATTTCCAAAGTCAACGCAGACAAGCCTTCCTCTGGGCTCTGGGCAATGAGGGTTCTCCTTCACATTTGCTGCGCCAACTGCGCCATCTACCCCATGGATCTCCTCAGGTCCGAAGGCCACGAGGTCATGGGGTTTTTCTTCAACCCCAATATCCACCCTTACGGTGAGTTCCTGAAAAGAAAGGAAGCAATGGAGAGGCTGAGCGCTGAAAGTGGCCTTCGGGTGATTTTTCAGAGGGAATATCCCTTGGAGGAGTTCTTCCGAAAGGTGGCCTTTCGCGAGTCCATGAGATGCACCCTTTGCTACCAATGGAGGATAGAGACCACAGCGATTGTGGCAAAAAGGGGCAAGTTCGATGCCTTCACAACGACACTCCTTTTCAGCAAACACCAAGCCCACGATCTCATCCGGCAGTTGGGCGAGGCTGCTTCTCGGGCAAAGGGGCCAATCTTCCTGTACCGGGACTTCAGAAAAGGATGGGAGCAAGGAAGGAGCAAGTCCCTGGAGATGGGGCTATACAGACAGAGATACTGCGGTTGCCTCTTCAGCGAGGCCGAAAGCCATGGGCTAAAGAGGAGGGCTGAGAGTCCTCAGGCCCAGGAGCCTGTGGCTTTTTTGCCACATCCGTGTGGCTCGGACGCCACATGATGGGGTCCCACGGGAGCCATCCCGAGTTTTCCCCCGCAAACTCCAAATGAGCCATTGGAAAGGGATCCTCCCTCTCGAAGGTCGACTGAGGGTGGAGCACCTTGAATTGGCACCTTTCTTTCAAGGGTTCCAGGGCAGACGGGAGGCCCAAATGGAGCTTCAGAGGACCCTAGCTTGCAGCACCTTTGTCGAGGGCCTTGGCCTTCATACTGGCAAGAAGATTCCCATGTGGATCCATCCCGCTCCCGCGGACCATGGGATCGTGTTCGTGAGGTCCGACCTGAGAAGGCGCGTTAGGATACCAGCCACACTGGAGTTCGTTGTGGACACGACCTTGGCCACTACCCTGGGAAGGGATGGAGAGGTGGTCTCCACTGTGGAGCACCTTCTCTCGGCCCTATGGGGGACAGGGGTAGACAATGCCCTCGTGGAGGTTGGTGGACCAGAGGTCCCCATCCTGGACGGAAGCGCGGCCCCCTTCGTCAAGATGATAAAGGAAGCGGGGATCTTCCTTCAGCCCAAGGTGAGGAGATATTTGGTCGTAGAGAGGCCCTTCCACGTGAGGGATGGGGAGCGAATGGTGAGCTTGTATCCCTGCCCGGAGTTCGTTGTCTCCTTCTCCATAGACTTCGATCACCCCCTCATAGGGACTCAATTCTTCCAGCTCCACCTCACGGACGGAAATTACGAGAGACTCATCTCCAGGGCAAGGACCTTCGGTTTCCTCAGGGACGTGGAAGCCATGAAAGCCATGGGTTACGCTCTGGGGGGATCCTTGGAAAATGCCATTGTCCTCGACGACACAGGGGTCCTGAATCCGGGAGGTCTCAGGTACTCGGACGAGTTCGTGCGTCACAAGATCCTCGATTGCCTGGGAGACTTGTCTCTGCTGGGTTTGAGGCTGAGAGGCCATCTTGTGGCTCACAGATCTGGCCACAGTTTGAATCGCAAGCTTCTCTCACATCTCATAGAGGCCACAGATGGGTGGAAAGTGGTCTCGGGAAGCCTGGGTATGGGCCAAGGAGTTGCGGAATCTCCCTCCTTTCAAGATCGTTCCTCCTCGATGGGCAATCGAGCCTTGCTTGCCTGAAAAGCCTTGCCTTACAATGGCTGAAAGATGCAAATGGTAGAGTAAGAAGGGTTCCTTTCCATTTTTTCACGGGATTGGGGCACCAGGAACCAGTGTTAGGACCTGTCGAGACGCCATGAAAGGCAATCCTTCCCCACCGCCCGAGTGGGCCGAGCAGAGAAGGAGAAGACGAGAACGCTACATAATGGCCGCAGTGGCCTTGGGCCTTGTGGGGAGCACGGCCTTGAGCGTGTACCTGTCTGGTCCGTCGACCTTGGTCTCCCTCGCTAGCAATATCCTCGTCTTCGGCCTCCTGTTCCTCAACATCATCTTGGTGCTGCTCCTCTTATTCCTGGTTGTCCGAAACGTGGTCAAATTACTCTTCGAGAGAAAGAGGGGCATCTTCGGCGCCAAGCTGAGGACCAAGTTTGTAGCGGCCTTTGTGGGGTTTTCGGTGATCCCTGCTGTCGGGCTCTTCGTTGTGGCCATATCTTACATTGGAAAGAGCACAGATCTCTGGCTCAACAACCAGATCCAGCAGTCCCTGGGGATGTCCAGGGAGCTCACCGAGATAATAAGGAACACCAAGGCCCGAGAGGCCATCTCGCTGGCGAGAAATGTGGCGAGATGGCTTGCCTCAAAGGAAGATCTTCTGGAAGAAGGATCGGACCTCAGGGCTCACCTCGAGGAGAGGAGAAGGGACCTCCAAATCGACATGATCACGGTTTATTCCCCAAGGGGAGAGGCTTTGGGCGTTGCGGTCTCCAAGGCATTGGTAGGTGATTCCTCCCTTCTGAGAGACAAGGGGAAGATTCCCTTGAGAAAGATCCTGAGGGGCGAGGAATGGTGGGGAGAGAGACCCTGCGACATGGGGCAACTGGTCGAGGGAGTTGTGCCCCTCTACAGGGGTTATGACCCCAAGGACATCAGAGGAGCAGTGGTAGCCAGTCTTCTCATCCCGAGAGAGCTGGAAGAGCCGATGCAAATCATATCCCAGACCCACGAGCAGTACAAGGAGCTCACCAGCCGAAAGGGGCTCATAGAGCTGAACTACTACGTGATTCTCACGGTGGTGCTTCTGGTGATTGTGTTCCTCTCCACATGGTTCGGCTTTTACCTGGCCAAACAGATCACAGTTCCCTTGCAGGAAGTTGCCGAGAAGACGAAAGAAGTGGCCAAGGGAAGGCTGGACTTCCGCCTGGAGGGAGACTCGAGAGACGAGATCGGGGCCCTGGTCGAATCCTTCAATCAGATGGCCGAGGAGCTCAAGAAGAGCTATAGCGCCCTGGAGATCTCCAAGAAAGAGTTGGAGCAGGCCAGTGCCGAATCCGAGAAAAGGCGCAAATACATGGAGGCCATTTTGGGGAACATAGGCTCCGGTGTCATCTCGCTGGACCAGGAAGAGAAGGTGGTAATGGCCAATAGTGCGGCCAGGAGAATCCTCAAGAAGGACCCCAAAGAGGCCGTGGGTCGCCCCATCGACGAGGTCCTGCCTGAGGAGACCTTGGGGGTTGTGCGGTCTCTGATGGAGGAGCTGAGGAGGACGAGATCCGGGGCTGTCCAATTGGAAACCCACCTCCATGTAGGGGGAGGGCTGATACCGTTCAGGGTCCTGGTCAGCGGGCTGAGGGAGGAAGGGGCAGGGACCCTGGGGACCGTGGTGGTGATGGACGACCTCACCGATGTGGTCAAGGCCCAAAAGGTTCTCGCATGGAAGGAAGTTGCCCGAAGGGTGGCTCACGAGATAAAAAATCCCCTGACCCCCATAAAGCTCTCGGCTGAGAGGATCCGCAAAAGGCATCCCGAGCTTCTGGAGGCCCAAGGGGGTGTCCTGGATGAATGCACTCGGACCATAATAGAGCAAGTGGATCACCTCCAGGAGATGGTCAACGAGTTTCAGAGATTTGCCAGAATGCCCGAACCTCAGAAGAATCCCCAAAACATAAATCAGATAGTCAGGGAAGTGGTTGCCCTTTACAAGGAGAGCCACCCCCAGGTGGAGATGGAAATGGACCTGGCTTCGGACCTTCCGAAGGTTCCAGCGGACAAGGAGCAGATGCAGAGGGTCCTAATAAACTTGATCACCAATGCCATAGCTGTTCTCCCTCCGGATGGTGGGAAGATACAGCTGAGGACCGCATTCAACAAGGCCCTCAGGGTGGTTCGCTTGGAGGTTGCGGACAACGGTCCGGGGATCCCTCCCTCGAGCAAGTCCAAGCTCTTCGAGCCCTATTTCTCCACAAAAGAGGGTGGAATGGGCTTGGGCCTCACAATAGTGAGGTCCATAGTCTCGGACCATGGAGGCTACATTCGAGTTGTGGACAATGAACCCAAAGGGACTCGGTTCGTGGTGGAACTACCCTTGTAAGGGACTCTCTTCTGGGTGAAGAGGGGAGGGTCTGGGAGGATGGTCGTGAGAAACGATAGCGCCACAATCCTCGTTGTGGACGATGAGGAGGGAATAAGGAGATCCCTCAAAGGCGTCCTTGAAGACGAGGGCTACCGGGTAATCCTCGCGGAAGATGGGGACAAGGCCCTCTCTTTGATGGAGGAGGAGAGTCCGGATCTGGTCCTTCTGGACATATGGATGCCAGGGAAGGATGGGATGGTGGTCCTGGAAGAGATCCGAAGGGGATGGCCCATGTTGCCTGTCGTGATGATCTCTGGCCACGGTTCCATCGATCTAGCGGTTCGGGCAACGAAGCTCGGAGCTTACGATTTCGTGGAGAAACCCCTCTCCCTGGACAAAGTGCTTCTGACCTTGAGGAATGCCCTCAATTACTCCTTCCTCGAGGAGGAAAATCGCAGGCTGAGACAGCAGGTGAGGCCAAGGGACGAGATAACCGGAACGAGCCCAGCCATCCAAAGACTCAAGGAGCAGGTGAGGATCATAGCCCCTACATCGAGCTTCGTGCTCATCCATGGAGAAAACGGGACGGGGAAGGAGGTAGTGGCCAGGGCCATATACAAACAGAGCAAGAGATCTCAGGGGCCATTTGTGGAGGTGAACTGTGCGGCAATTCCGGAAGAACTCATAGAGAGCGAGCTCTTCGGCCACGAAAAGGGCGCATTCACAGGTGCCACTCAGATGAGGAGGGGCAAATTCGACCTCGCACATCAGGGGACCCTCTTCCTGGACGAGATAGGGGATATGAGCCTTTCCACCCAGGCCAAGATACTCCGTGTCCTCCAGGAGCAGAGATTCCAGAGAGTGGGGGGCAACAGGTACATACAGGTCGATGTCAGGGTCATCGCTGCGACCAACAAGAACCTGGAGGAGGAGATAAGGGCTGGCCGATTCAGGGAGGATCTCTATCACAGGCTGAATGTCATTCCCATAGACGTGCCTCCTTTGAGGGAGAGGCTGGAGGACATACCCCTTCTGGTGGAGGAGTTCGTGGAGGAGTTCGCGAAACTCAGGGGCTATCCCAGAAGGAAATTCTCCCCCGAGGTCATGAAGGCCTTCGAGGAATATAGCTGGCCGGGGAACGTTAGGGAGCTGAAAAATGTCGTGGAAAGGCTCCTCATTCTGGCCCGCTCCCATGTGGTGGAGTTAGAGGATCTCAGGCCGCCGGTGTGGTTCGGTCCGAGAGAGAAGCCCAAGACGCCCTCCTTTCCCCAGACTCTCAAGGAGGCCAGGGAGGCCTTCGAGAAGGCCTTCATAGAGGAGAAACTGGAGGAGTTTGGCTGGAACATATCCCGTACAGCGGAGGCCATCGGGCTGGACAGAAGTCACCTCCACAAGAAGATGCGCGAGCTGGGGATTAGGCCCAGGGGATAGACTGAGCCTCCTGGGGGAGAGAAGGGGAGGAGGTCCGGAGAGTTCAATGAGAGAGATAATAGTGGGAACCGCAGGCCATATAGACCATGGGAAGACAGCCCTCGTCGAGGCCCTTACAGGCATAAACACGGACAGGCTCAAGGAGGAAAAACTGAGGGGCATAACAATAGAGCTTGGCTTCGCCCACCTCAAACTCCCGAGTGGAAGGATAGCTGCCATAGTCGATGTCCCGGGCCACGAGAGGTTCGTGAAGACCATGGTGGCTGGCGCAACGGGTGTGGATCTTGTGATCATGGTCATAGCAGCGGACGAAGGGATAATGCCCCAGACGAGGGAACATCTGGATATATGCCAGCTCCTCAGGGTTCAAAAGGGTATTGTAGCCCTCACAAAAGTGGACCTCGTGGAAGAAGAGTGGCTTCAGTTGGTGGAAGAGGATGTGAGGGAGTTCATAAAAGGGACATTCCTCCAAGGGGCTCCAGTGGTCAGGACCTCGGCTCACACAAGAGAGGGTTTGCAGGAGCTGGTTGAGCACCTTGACTCCCTCGCTGGGCAAATAAGGGAAAGACCTCCTGCCAAGTTTTTCAGGCTCCCCGTTGACCGCTCCTTCACCATAAAGGGATTCGGCACTGTCGTCACCGGGACCCTCATGGCCGGAAAGATAAGGGAGGGGGATTCCGTGGAGGTGGCGCCCAAGGGATTACAGACGAGGGTGAGGGGCCTCCAGGTCCACAATCAGCCGGTCAAGGAATCAGTGGCTGGGATGAGGACGGCTGTGAACCTCCAGGGGGTGGAGAAGGAGGAAATAGAGAGGGGGGATGTGCTCATTCCGCCGGGTTCTCTGCCCTCGACTCACATGGTGGACGCCCATCTCCAGTACCTCTCCTCCGCTCCTTGGAAACTGAAGAACAGGGCAAGGGTCCGCTTCCATGCTGGCACGGCAGAGATCCTCGCGAGGGTGGTTCTACTGGACAGGGAGGTTCTCGAGCCAGGGGAGGAGGCTTACGTTCAGCTCAGGCTGGAAAGTCCCACTGTGGTGGTTCACGGGGATTCCTTCGTCATAAGGAGCTATTCTCCAGCTCACACCATAGGTGGGGGGATTGTCCTCGATGGATTTCCTTCCAAGCACAAGAGGAACTCTCCTCAGGTGCTGGATCACTTGAGAGGACTGGCCAGTGGGAACCCCGAGATGGTGAGCCTTCTCATGGTAAAGGCGGCTGGCACAAAGGGCCTCAGCCTGGGAGACCTCCAGAGGAGGCTCAATCTGGCAGATGGGGCATGGGAAGAGATCCTCTCCTCGGCAACCTTAAAAGGGGCTGCAAAGGAGATAGATGTTCCGTCAGGGGGCGGTAGGCCTAAACAGGAGGAGATCCTCTTGGTGCACAAAGAGGCGTACGAGAGGGTGAAACACGAGATCCTGGAAGCCCTGAAAGAACATGCCAAGGCCCGTCCCCTAGAGGCGGGCTTGCCCAAAGAGGATTTGAGGGCGAGGTGTCCTTCGAGGCCCTCTCCGAGGGTATTCAGCCAAGCCCTGCAAGAACTCGTGGATGGAGGTCAGGTGGTACTCGAGGGGGACAAGTGGAGATGGAGTGGCCACACCGTGGAACTGGGAGGGGAACAAAGGGCGAAGCTCAAGTTGATGGAGAACATTTTCCAGAAAGCAGGTCTTCAGCCCCCATCCCAGAAGGAGGTTGAGGAGCGTTTGGGGTTGGGGGAAAAGGAGGCCAGGGACATGCTCGAGCTTCTCGTGCGTCAGGGGAAACTGGTGAAGGTGAAGGAGGGGATGTACTTCTGGCCAGAGGAAGTCAAGGCCCTGGAGGAGAGACTCGTGGCATTTCTCAAAGAGAGAGGGGAGATCCAGCCCCTCGAGTTCAAGGAGATGACAGGGCTTTCGCGAAAATACATGATCCCCTTGCTGGAATATTTCGACAGGACCAAGGTCACCATGAGGGTTGGAGACAAGAGGGTCCTGAGAAGATGAGGAGAGATATTTCAGGACAAGTTGACCCCCTCTTATGACCACTTTAGACTGTCCAAAGGAGGCTCATCCAGATGGCCAAGAAATTCGTGGACTTGAGTATTGCCATAGAAGACGGACTTCCGAGTGATCCTCAGGACATGATCCCCAAGATCCATTACATGGACCATGAGGCCGGGGCCCAGATGATGAAGTCCTTCTTTCCCGGCATAACCGAGAGGGACCTGCCAAAGGGACTTGGCTGGGCGGTGGAGAAGGTCGAGCTCTCGACACATTCTGGAACTCACCTGGACGCCCCTTACCATTACCACCCGACCATGGAGGGAGGGAAGAGGGCACTGACCATAGATGAGATACCATTGGAGTGGTGCTATGGACCTGGGGTGGTTCTGGACTTCAGGGAAAAAGGAGACGGGGAACGGATAACCGTCCAGGATCTGGAAAGGGCCCTCGAGAGGATTGGCCGGGCCCTTCAGGAGGGGGACATAGTCCTCATAATGACGGGGGCGGACAAGTTCTGGGGAAAGCCCGAGTACATGTTGAAAGGCGCCGGAATGACCAAGGAGTCGACCCTCTGGATCCTGGATCATGGGATCAAGGTAGTTGGGACCGATGCCTGGAGTTGGGATAGACCCCTGCCATTCATTGCAAGGGAATTCCAGGAGACCAGGGATCCCTCCATAATCTGGGAGGCCCACTTTGCGGGCATAGAGAGGACCTATCTCCACATAGAGAAGCTCTGCAACCTGGACCTACTGCCTCCCTTCGGGTTCACCTTCTGTTGCTTCCCGGTGAAGATCAAGGGTGCGAGTGCGGGCTGGATCCGGGCCGTGGCCATCTTGGATGAGTGAAGGAGCGAAAGTGCATCCCCGAAAGACGGAAACCCAATCCCTCTGGGGCAGGCTTGCCTCCCTGAGGCTCACCCTGGCCCTTTTCTTGATCCTCGCAGGCGCATCCATTTTGGGGACCTTGATCCCCCAGAATAGGCCTTTCCAGGAATACCTGGAGATGTATGGGTCCGTGGCAACGAGGATCTTCAAGTGGGCAGGCCTAACCGATGTCTATCACAGCCTGTGGTTCATGGGGATCTTGGGGCTCCTCGTGGTTCACTTGGTGGCTTGTTCCTTGCAGAGGCTTCCCGCTACCTGGAAATCCCTGAGGACCCCCCAGAGACCCCTTTCCGATGGTCTCCTCAAATCCCTCCCTGTGGTGAAGAGGTTAGAGCTTGAGGCCGGGGTCGAGGAGGTTGTGGAGGCCCTCAGGGGAAGCGCTCCCAGGTTTTTCTCCCGGTTCAAACAGGAAAAGATAGGTGAGACATTGCACCTCCTCTCCCAGAGGGGAAGTTGGAGCAGGATGGGGGCGTATGTCGCCCACATGGGGGTTCTGGGGGTCCTCGTAGGAGCCACCATAGGGTTTGCCTTCGGCTTCAAGGGGTTTGTGCAGATTCCCGAGGGGAAAAGCGTGGAGCTGGTTGAGGAGAGAGGAAGCGGGAAAATGGTTCCCCTGGGCTTCCAAGTCAAGTGCGAGAGGTTCCATGTCTCCTCGTATCCCGACGGAACCCCCAGGGAATACAGGAGCGATCTTGTGTTCATGAAGGATGGGAGAAGGGAGCTCGAAGGGGCCCTGAGGGTGAATCATCCCATCTCCTTTGGGGGATACCAGTTCTATCAGGCAAGCTATGGGATTTCAGCGAGAGTGACCTTCGAGGCCCAGAAGGACTCAGCTGGTCCACCCCTCAAGATCATCATGGAGCCAGGGGACACGTCCGCAATAGACCCCCAGGGCCAAATAGTCGTCAGGTTTCTCAGGTACGAGACAGACCTTCAGGGGAGGGGCCCGGCGGTGCTCCTCGCTCATTTGAGGCAGGATGGTCACCCTGTCGCGGGCTGGGTATTCCAAAGAGACGGCAAGGCCACCATAGGAGGATGGAGCCTCAAGATATCCCATGTGGAGGAACATAGGTGGACGGGGATTCAGGTGAAGAGGGATCCGGGAGTCTGGATAGTGTGGGTAGGGTGTGGCCTCATAATGGTGGGATGTGCCATGGCCTTCTTGGGAGTCCACAGGAGAATCTGGATCAAACTGGAGCCCGGAAAAGATGGAACTCATTGTTGGATAGCAGCTTCCTCCAACAGGGACATAGAGGGGACGAAGAGGCAGGTGGAGATGCTCGCGGAGGAGTTCGTGAAAAAGGGAGTCAGGAAGTCCCGGGGGTGAGGAGGGACCATGGACAGTACAGAGTTGCTCAGTGCCATCTCATTGACATATCTGGCTTCGTGGTTCGCATATGTGATCTCTTCCACCACGAGATCCCTATGGATGGGAAGGGTAGCAAGCCTCCTCATGTGGGCGGGATGGGTCGGAAATGGGGCGGGCTTTTTTCTCAGATGGATGGAGTCTCACCAGATGGGCCATGGAAGGATACCCTTGACCAACCAGTATGAGTCCATGGTGTTGTTCGCATGGGCCACAGCGAGTGTCTATCTACTGCTGGAGCTCCGATACAGAAACAGAATCATAGGGGCCTTCGTGGCATTCATACCCTTCTTGAGCCTCGGGCTCGGCTCTCTCCTATTCGATACCACAATAAGACCCCTCGTGCCAGCCTTGCAGAGCAACTGGCTCACTGCCCATGTGATAACGTGTTTTCTGGGATATGCAGCCTTCGCCGCTTCCTTTGGGGTGAGCCTCCTGTATATGGTGAGGCAGAGGCTGGATCCCGAAGGAAGGATGGCCAAGGTGCTGCCCTCGGAGGATCTCCTGGACCACCTTAACTACAGGGCTATTGCAACGGGATTTCCGTTTCTGTCCCTCGGCATAATAACCGGGGCCATTTGGGCAGATGTGGCCTGGGGAACTTATTGGAGCTGGGATCCAAAGGAGACTTGGTCCCTCATAACATGGCTCATTTATGCGGCCTTCCTTCACGCCAGGCTCTCGAGGGGCTGGAGGGGAAAGAGGGCGGCTGTCCTCTCGGTGATCGGATTCGCGGCAACCCTCTTCACCTACTTCGGGGTGAACTTCCTTCTCTCGGGCCTTCATAGCTATGCCTGAAGAGGACCCTTCGCCCGGGCAGTGCACCTGAGACACCCGGGTGGAAGCGCCCTGGGATGGCATGGTGGAAGCTAGGAGCCCAGCTTGGAGGAAAGGGCCCTGAATCTCTCCCTCTTCCCTATGGCTATCAAGGTGTCCCCTCCCTGGAGCTTCTCCTGGGGGGAAGGGTTGATCAAGAGATCCCCCTCTTTCCTCTTTATGGCTATTATTATGAGACCAAATTCCCGCCTGAGGCCCGAGGAGACCAAATCCAGGCCCTCGAGATGCGACTTCTCAGGCACGTGGACCTCCTCCATCACGAGATCCACTGAGGGATCGGAGAGGGAGGACTCTATGAACTCCACGACCGCTGGTCGCAAGAGGAGGTTGGCCATCCTTTGGCCGCTCATCTTGTAAGGGGACACTACATTTGTCGCTCCTGCCCAGAGGAGTTTTCGCTCAGCCCCTTCCTCAGCTGCCCTCGCTATGATGGTGAGGGTGGGGTTGAGTCCCTTGGCCGTCAAGGTTATGTAGAGATTGTCCGCGTCTGTGGATGCCACCGAGATGAGGGCCTTGGCTTTCTCGATCCCAGCCTCGAGGAGGGTCTCTTCAGAAGTGGCATCCCCTGCAACGGCCAAATACCCCTTTTCCAAGATTCTCTGATAGTTTTGAGGGTCCTTCTCCACTACCACGAAAGGCATATTTCCCCTTGAGAGCTCCGCTGCTATGGATTGTCCTATTCTCCCGAATCCACAGATGATGCAATGATGGGAAAGGGATTGGATGGCCTTCCTCACTTTCTTCCTCTCCATAAACTCCCTTATCTCCCCTTCCACTAGGCTCTGGGCCAAGGTGCCCAGGGTGTAGAATACCACCCCGAGTCCCGACAAGATGAGTGCCATGGTGAATATCCGGGTCTCGGCCCTCTGTATCGGGTGGACCTCTCCGTAACCCACTGTCGTGAGGGTGATGATGGTCATGTACAGGGAATCCAGAAGATCCCATTTCTCCAGGAGATGATAGCCCAGGGTACCGACTGCCATCAGGGCCAAACAGCCTCCCAGGGCCGCTTGGATTCTCCCTTGTAGCTCCATGGGCTTCTCCCCGCGGGGTCATCTTGGCTGGGGCTCTCAAAGGGAAGGGATCTGAGCTTCAGTGACCTCTGCTCCGAAGGCCTCGACCCCATCGGGAACCTCGAAGAATATCAGGGTGAAGGGGATCTTCCCCCCAGGGGGAACCATCTTATTGGAACCCTTTTGACCCTCCCTAGTATGCATCACCTTCTCGAGCTCGCCGGGTGCCTTGGTCCTGAGGTCCTCGATGGGAATGGGATTTCCGCAAAAAGCCCATACCTCCTTGACCACCTTGCCATTTTTGTCCAGGAGCAGTCCCCTCACTTTGATGAAGGACCTGGGTTTCTTGGACTGGTTATGAACAGTGCCCGTGATCACGAATATTCTAGGGATCTGGGCATTCTTCTCCCATTTCCCCTCGAGTTGCCCTTGGTCTATTGTGAGCTTGGAAATGGGAGGTTCCTGGGGCTCGGGAAAGAGGAACGGGAGATAGCCGAGCTTGCCCAGGACCACCACAATCATGGCCAGGGCTGCGACCACTGCTCCGGCAGTGAGCAAAGGGGCGAGGATCCTTCTTCTGGGCCTAGCGCTTGGAGCAGCGGGTTCTTGCCCTTGAGGTGGCTCTTCCAGTTGCGGGCCGGGAGGCGGCTCGGACCCTAGATCTATCCTCACTGTGGGCTCGAAAACCGGCTCCGCTTCCTGCCCCATCTCCTCTCTGGCCCAGGAAGGCTCCACTCCCTCACCTTCCTTCGGGGTGAGACTCACCGCTTCCTCCTGGGGAGGCTCGGCCGGGGTATCCCTCCTCACCATGAATACGTGTTTGCACTTGGAACATCGAACCCTTCTTCCCTGCTCGGGCACTTTGGATTCGTCCAAGCGAAACTTTGCCTTGCAGTTCTCACACTGGACTATCATCATGGGACTCCTTCTCCCTGTTCCACTATGCAGAGCTCTGGCAAGTAACGATAGGCCTCTGCCCAGTCGAGGCCATACCCTACGACGAAGCCTTCATCCATGACGAATCCCACGTAATCGATCTTGAGATCCACCTCTCTCCTATGCCTCTTGTCAAGAAGACAACAACAGCGAAGGGACTTGGGTCCTCTTCTCTCCAATTCCTCCATGAGGTATTTGAGGGTTCGACCACTGTCCACGATATCTTCCACGACCAATACGTCCCTTCCCTCGATGGGTATCTCCAGGTCCTTGGTGAGGCATATGGTGCCGGTACTCTCCATGGAGCTCCCGTAACTTGCCACCCTGACGAAATCCACCTCCACAGGGATCTCGAGGGACCTCATGAGATCCGCCAGGAAAACAAACGCGCCTTTGAGTATCCCCACTAAAAGAGGAGTCGTCCCTCTGTAGTCCCGAGAGATCATCCCTCCAAGGCTCCGGACCCTTGAGGCGATCTCCTCCCTCGAGTGGAGAACTCTCAATCTGACCTCTCCCATGTCAAAGAGGGTTATAAGAGAAGCGACGCCATTTGTCAATCTAACCCGGAGGAAGAGTAAGATCCAACCTACTCAAAGGCCCCACTACAAGGCCCGGCCATTTCGCCGCCACCTTCTAGCAGATTGCCCCAGACGGAAATACGGGCCTGTTATGGGCTTGGGGTACTTCTCCCTCCGAGGGGGATATCGGGAAGCGCAAATCCCTCCATGTGGGACTTCATTGTCCCAGCAAGGATGAGCCTGGTCAGAAGGGAACAGATTACCCTGAGCCGAGACACACTCGATGGGGCTAGCCCCTCGGACTCACGTGGTCCGGGTGGGGAGGGCGGCTCACTCAGCCGCCCTCCATGGGTCATCACTTTTTGGGAGGGGGGAAGACTCCCTGGAATGTGGACTGAACGGTCTTGCCATCCGGGGTCTGGAACACAGCGACTCCGTTTTTCACTTGGATGGGAAAGGCCATATCGCCAATTGTATCCCACCATTTCTTTACCAGATCTGCCTGTTTTGTGCCCATCTTCTTGATCCTCTCCGCTGCCAATCCACCCACCGACAAGCTTGCTATGGTGGCTTGAGCTTCCTGAACCGCCACTACCCTGAGCTCATTTGTCTTGCCGGGCGGGATCCACTGATCCTCATAGACTGTGGGCATGTTCACATCGAAATCCTCGAAGGCCGCAGTGAAAGTGAGCTCATCCAGCATCACTGGGAATGGGTTGGGGTTCTGGATCTTGAAGACGTATGCCAGGCTCAGGGTGCTGGTGTACCCATAGCCCCCAACCTTGCCTGGATTGTTGCAGTCCTTGAAATCTATTCTGGGAGCGATGAAGAAGGGCTGAATGTGGTTTATTTCCACCCTGTCGAGCTGTACCACAGGGGGTTTGGCTGGGCCTGCTGGCTGAGCGGTTCCTGCCACTTCCATTGTCTCGCATCCGCTCAAGAAAGCCCCCATTGCCAAAAGAGCCACGATGCCAAGTACCTTGATGGGTCTCATGGGCTCCTCCTTTCCGTTCGAGTCTTCTTTCCTATGGGCCTAAGTGAGCCACCTCTTTCGCCTCTTGTAATGCTTCACTGACCTGAAGCTCTTTCTCTCCCCGAGGTCCGTGAGTCCGAGATAGAAATCCCTTATGTCGGGATTCTGCTTCAGAACCTCCGAGGGGCCATCCATCACTATCCTTCCATTTTCCATGACATAGGCATAAGGGGCGACTGTGAGGGCGAGTTTCACATTCTGTTCCACGAGGAGTATGGGGATCCGTTCCTCCTGATTGAGCCTCTGGATGATCTCGAAGATCTCCTTTATGAGGAGAGGGGCGAGTCCCATGGAGGGTTCATCGAGAAGCATCAGCTTGGGGCTTGCCATCAATGCCCTTCCTATGACGGTCATCTGCTGCTCGCCTCCACTTGCGAATCCAGCAACGAGATTCCTCTTTTCCTTGAGCCTGGGGAAGTAGCTGTACACCATCTCCAGCCTTTCCTTTAGACTTTGGCTATTGCCCCTCAAGTGGCCCCCTACCCTGAGGTTCTCCTCTATCGTGAGGTGTTCGAAGACCCTTCTTCCCTCGATGATCTGGTAGATCCCCATCTTGGCGATCTCTTCCGGATCCTTTCTGTGGATCTGTTCCCCCCTGAACTCAATTGCCCCATCTGTGACACGGCCCTCCTCGTGCTTGAGAAGCCCGGAGATCGCCTTGAGGGTCGTGCTCTTCCCCGCGCCATTGGCCCCCAGAAGGGCCACTATCCCCCCCTCCGGCACTTCCAGGGACACCCCTTTGAGGACCAGGATCACTTCGTGATACTTCACCTCTATATTGTGGAGCTGAAGGATGGGTTTTTGGGCACTCACCCAGCTACCTCCTCGATTTGGGCTACCAGCCGAGCCACTCCTTGGCCCATTTGTCCGGCCAGCGCTTCTTCAAGTCTATTCGGTCCAGAAGCTGGAACTTTCCATCCTTGTAGATGTAAATCTGGGCGATGCTCGTGGGCCTGTGATCCTCTGGGGTGAAGGTCACAGGAGGTGCTCCGAGACCCAAATCGAAGTCCCTCAAGGACTCGAAGCCCACCTTCATGATCCCCTCTCCATCGAGCTTGCCAGCCTTGTCAGCCCTTATCATGGCTTCCCAGAGGAGCACCACCGCTGCCCATGCTTGAACACTCCTTATGAGCCTTTGCTCTTTGGGGACACCTGGGTTGAGCTTCTGGGCATACTCCACAACCTTGTCCATGAGCTTGACATTCTCGCCGAAGAAGGCACACGGGGCAGCGCCTATGGCATTTTTGGCAGCCTCGCCTGCTAGCCTGGGAAGGTTCTCATCGTACCCCCAGTTGTTTATTATGTGCCAAGCCCCAAGGTTCTGGGCATATGCGTCTCTCAGGGCCGTGGAGACGCTCATGGTCGTGTTTCCGTGCCATACTAGGTCCGGTTTGAACTTGGCTGCAGCGAGCACCTGGCTCTTGGTATCCAGGGCAGTGAGGGGGACGTCCTGATCGTCTCCTATCTCAAAACCGAGGAGCTGAGCCTGATCCTTTATGGCCTTTATGGGCGCGCTGGAGTAAGGGACAGCCGTTGCATAGAAACACACGAAGCGGGGCTTGTCCCCTTTTGCCACCCTGTCTTTGTACATGGGATCCTTCTTCCAAATATGCTCATACCAAGCCGTTATGGCAGCCCTCGCATTCGTGGAATAGTCGGCCGAGAAAAACAAGTTGTAAGGGGTCTTCTTGGGATCCGTGAGGTGGGCTGAATAGGATGCCGAGACATACGGCATCTTGTCCTTGTTGATTATCGGGGAGAGGGCCTCGGTGTCCCCAGTGCCCCACCCTAAGGTGGCTATGACCCTATCGAAGTTCTTGAGCCTCTTGTAAGTAGTTATGGCCTCGGGAATTCGGTATCCGTAATCGTAGAGGAAGAGCTTTATCTTCTTTCCGTTGACCCCGCCCTGATCATTTACGTACTGTACAGCCTCCCTCACCCCCACAGCGTAATCTTTGCCCACATCGGATGTGCCCCCCGTTATGTCCATGATGGCGCCGACCTTGATCTCCTCGGCACTCCAACCCCAGGAGGCCATGGCCAGAAGACCCAGTAAAACGAGAAGTTCCAAAACCCCCTTCTTGCCTCTCATCGCGCACCTCCTTCCCTGATTTTTCTTGGTTCACGCTCTCCTCCAATCCTTCAATTTCCCTCGGCCTTCACACCCCCTTTCTGGGCCCCCCTTTTCTGGCTTGGGCCAAAAGGGACCCCTTGGTCCCATTTGCCACCATAGCCTTCAGGCCCCTGAACTCCTTCCTTCCAAAATCCATCTCCCTAGTTTCCATCAATAGGAGAATGGCCAAAGATTGAAGTAGTTTTTGAGTTGCCACCACCTGTAAGCGAGCCCATTTGGCTCGTAGATCAGAAAGAGCGCTATTGCCAGACCGAAGAGGGCCTCTTTTATGAAGAGGAACTTGTCCAGAAGCTCCGGGAAGGCTCCCGAGAGGGGGACGATCAAGGCCTTGAGACCCTCCATCACCAGCACCATGAACATGGACCCGAAAATGGTCCCCTGGATACTCCCCACTCCCCCGATCAAGATCACACCGACCCACCACAGGGACCAGAACCACTGAAAATGCTCGGGGCTTATTATGTAGTTGAAATTGAGCCAATAAACCCCAGCCAGTCCTCCCATGGCCCCAGCCACGAAGAAGGCCAGAAGCTTGTAAGCCACTATGTTGACGCCCATTGCCTCTGCTGCGATGTCGTTGTCCCTGATGGCAATCCATGCCCTTCCAGGTTTGCTCCTCAGAAGATTGGCTGTCACTGCTACGACCAAGCCAACTAGGGCAAGGCCAAGGTAGTATATCTTCCTGTCGGAATCTATGGTGAAGGGCCCTATGGTGAAGTGCTCGGGGAGGACAGTGAAGGCCTGCTGCCTTCCTCCTATTTGGCTAACGTACTGGGTTATGAAGAATTCCACAGTGATCCACTGGCCAGCAATGGTGGTCATTATGAGGTAGAAGCCCTTGACCTTTGCAGAGGGGAGGCCAAAGATGACGCACCACAATCCCGCGGCCAGCCCTGCTAGGATGATCCCAGCGGGATACAGCAATCCCGCCTTCATGAGAAGGGAGAACAAGGCAGCCAGAGTTCGGACAATGGGGTTCGGGTCATTGGTCATGGCCGCAAGGGCAGGCCCGTGCATGAGGACCAGACAACATGTGTACGCGCCAATGGCAACATAGGCTGCGTGGCCCAGGGTCACCTGGCCACAATAGCCAATGAGAAGCTGCACCCCAGAGGCGGCCAAGATGGTGTAGAGGAGTATCACAGCTATGTTGAGAAGGTAAGGTCCCAGGTCCGGGGCCACCAAATCCAGGTAAGGCAAGACGACGATGGCGAAGATAGCCAGAAGGAGCATCTTCCCCTTCACGAAGGTTGTCTGCCACCAGGCATGATCCTCCCTGTAGTGCTCGTGGTACAGTCCGCAAGGCAGCCAGCTCATCTCTCACACCCTTTCTATTCTCACCCAGCCCCAAAGGCCGTAAGGTTTGAAAAGGAGAAGAATGACCATGAAAGCCAAGGGAGCCACCTCCTTGACTCCTCCAGGGGTGAACTCCGACAAGTACCCATCCGCCAGGTTTTGGAGCACTCCTATTATAATTCCCCCAATTATCGCCCCTGGGACCGAATTCAGCCCTCCCAGAACCACTGCTGGAAGCACCAGGAGGCCCAGGTATCCAACGGAGATGTTTATCCCATTGACGTTGCCCAGGAGAGTTCCTCCTACCCCAGCTGCCATAAAGGCTATGGCCCAGGCCAAGGCGTAGACGAACTTGGCGCTCACACCCAGGGAAAGGGCTGCCATCTCGTCATCCGCTGTGGCCTGCATCGCCAAACCCCACCTGGTGTACTTGAAGAAAGAGACGAATATCAGAAGAAGCACAATGGCAGCGACGAAGCTCCAGAGGTAAACCGAATCCACATAGATCTTCCCCCAGATGGGGATGGGCTTCTTGCTGAAGACCTCCGGTGTGAAGACCCTCGTATCGGTCCCCCAAATGAACTCCACCACACCTTTGAAGAAGAAAGAGAGGCCCACTGTGACCATTATCACGCTCAGGACAGGCTCCCCTATCATCTTCCTCAGGAATACCCTCTCGGTCGCCAATCCCAGAATCGCCCCTATCACAAGCGTGCCGATGAGGGCCATCATGAAGGCAGTGGTGGTCTGGGGAATGGCCTTTACGAACCAGGTGTACAAGGTGAGACAGACATAGGCTCCTATGAGGGTGAGCTCTCCCATTGCCAGGTTCAAGACCCCGGAACACTTGTAGATGAGGACCCATCCCAAGGCCACCAAGGCATAGACCGAGCCCACCATCACACCCGAGATCACAAGGTTCAGGAATATCTCCATCACTTACCTCCCTCTTGAGGCACTCGAGCTATGCGCATATCCGCTTTTATGGGCACGACCCTCCCATCCTCGTACCTTATGGTCGTGTCCATGTGGACCATATCAGCGTCCGTATAGAGGGCCTTCACAATGTCTTTGTACCGCTCTTCCACAAATGCCCTTCGCAATTTGCGGGTCCTCGTGAGCTCCTCATCGTCTGCATCCAGTTCCTTGTAGAGGTTCACGAATTTCTGGATCCTGGCCACGGGGGGCAATGTCCTGTTCACTTCCATGATGGGCTTCACTATGAGATCGTAGACTTGTGGCTTCTGGGAAAGTTCTGGATAGGAAGTGTAAGGGATTCCCCTCTCCTCCGCCCACTTGCCCACAGTCGCATAATCTATGCAGATGACGGCCGTGACATAGGGCAGCTTGTGGCCTATCACCCACGCCTCCTTCACATAAGGACTGAACTTGAGCCTGGCCTCCAAGAACTGGGGAGAGAACTTCCGGCCATCGCTCAAGATCATTATGTCTTTGGAACGATCGAATACCACCAAATGTCCGTCCTCGTCTATAAATCCCGTATCCCCGGAGTAGAGCCATCCGTCCCTGAGGGTCTTGGCTGTTGCCTCGGGGTTCTTGTAGTACCCCAGGAACACGCTGGGACTTTTGGAGATGATCTCGTCGTCCTCGGTTATCCGAACCTCGGTCTCTGGAATTGGCCTTCCCACTGTATCGAACTTCACGTCCCCATCCCTGTGAAGGACAGATATACCAGCAATCTCTGTCTGGCCGTAGATCTGTTTCAAGTTGACCCCTATGGCGTGGAAAAAACGGAAATGGTCTGGCCCCATGGCAGCTCCCCCAGTGTAAGCATGACGGATTCGGGACAGACCCAAATGGTCCTTGAGCTTCTTGAAGACCAAAACCTCCGCCAGTGCTCTCCTGACCTTGAGAGAGGTCGAGGGCTTCCTCTTCTCGAACATGCAATCGGCCCACTGGTATCCTGTCCTCATGGCCCAGTCGTGAAGCTTCTTTTTGAGCCAGCTCGCATCCAGGTGCTTCACCTGGACCGTCCTGACCATCTGCTCGTAGATCCTGGGAGGAGCGAATATGGTCTGGGGGCCTATCTCCCTTATGTTCTCCTGTGCTGTCTCGGGCTCCTCAGGGAAGTTGATGGTGAATCCCACCTGCAAGCCCACGGATATGGACATCATCTGCTCGCCTATCCACGCGAAGGGCAGGTAGGAGACGAAGTCGTCGTCCGGGTAGCAGGGGTCCACCCTCATGAGGTTCTGCCCCATCTTGAGCATGTTGTAATGGGTTAGAAGGGCTCCCTTGGGAAGTGCCGTGGTCCCTGAAGTGTAGAAGAGGAGACAGACCTCGTCTCCGTGTCCTTGCTCCACAAGCTCCTCGAACAACCCTGGTTGCTTTTTCTCCAATTCCCTGCCCAACCGCTGCACTTCCTTGAGGCTCATCAATATGGGGTCTTTATAATGCCTCATCCCCTTCGGGTCATCCCAAAGGATCCTCTCCAATTTGGGGCACCTATCCTTTATTGCCAGGCCCTTGTCCACTTCCTCTTGGCCTTCTCCCACGAGGAATTTGGCATCGCAGTGGTCCACTATATATTGGACCTCATCGAGGAGGCTATCCTGGAAGAGCCATACCGCTACACCTCCGGCGCACAAAGTCGCCATCTCCGCCCACAGGCCTTCGGGCCTGTTATCGCCTATCATGGCCACCTTGTCCCCTCGCTTGAGGCCCAGTGCTACCATACCCAGACACAGAGACTTGACATTTTCCAAGTAATCAGCCCAGGTGATGGGCTTCCAGATCCCGTACTCCTTCTCCCTCATGGCCACCTTGTTGTGGCCGAACTTCTTGCACATTCTCAAGAAGAGTTTGGGAAGGGTGAGCTCCTTGGTGATCTCTATCTCTGGTTCAGCGTCTCGTGGCATAGAGGTCCTCCACATCTCCTAGATAAGCCCGGATTACCTCTGGGTTCTGCTGCACTTCCGAGGGCCTGCCCTCAGCTATCTTCTGTCCGAAATTGAGCACAGTGACCCTATCCGAGATATCCATGACAACTCCCATATCGTGCTCCACCAGGATGCAAGTGACCTTCCATCTCTCCTCCTCGTTCACATCCAAGATGAACCGAGCCATATCCTCCACCTCTTCCAGATTCAGGCCGGCCATGGGCTCATCCAAAAGAAGGAGTTTGGGGTTCAGGGCAAGGGCTCTGGCCAACTCCACCCTCTTCTGGAGGCCATAGGGGAGCATCCCCACGACCTTGTTCCTTATGTGCTCTATCTCCAAGAGGTCTATGATCTCCTCCTCTATGAACTTTCGACTTTCCACCTCCTCTCTGGCAGTCTTGCCCAGGTAGATGCTCGAGCTCAAAAGACCGGACTTGAGGTGAACGTGCCTTCCCAACCTGATATTGTCCAAGACCGTCATGCCCGAGAAGAGCTCTATCTTCTGGAAAGTCCTCGCGATGCCGGCCTCCGCCCTCTTGTAAGGCGGCCACTTGGTTATATCCTGGCCTTCGAAGATGATCCTTCCCCTGTCGGGCTTGTAGATTCCACTTATGCAGTTGAGGGTCACGGTCTTTCCGGCTCCATTGGGCCCTATGATGGAGAAGATCTCCCCTTTCCTCACCTGGAAAGAGACATTGTAGATGGCCTGCACCCCACCGAATGAGATGGAGATACTGTCCACCTCAAGCTGAACTGGAGCCTCCCTCGAAATGTCCTCCTTCTCTTCCGTATCCACCTGACTTCCCTCCCAATCCTTTATCGCCACTCAGGGACCCATTCGCCCCATGAGCCCGGCAAGCCCTTTCCCTGGAAAAAGTGCTTCCCTTTGGTTGCTCCCTTGGGGAGCAGGACGACAAGGCCTTCTGGGAAGATGTTCGGCCGAAATCCCCAAATGGACTCGGGTCCAAGGCTAGCTTCAACCACCGGTCTCTCCCCAGATGCGGGAAGGGGAGGAGCTGAAACAAAGGCCTACTCGCCTCCGAGCTGCTGCTCATCGAAGCACACCAGCTCCCGACTCCAAGAGCCCCTCACCCCCGCGGGCGAAGCTCGCATGAGACCTCCTTGTAGAGTGCGATAAGCTTTTAACAGAGTTCACCGGGCCTTGTCAAGCCCAATTTCCCGAATCCCTTACAGGGGATCGAGCCTCCATCACCCGGAGTCCATTAAACCATGGCCATCTCTCGGGGGCTTGACCCCTAAGTCATCTGACGGATAATCTATGTTCGAGTCCTTAGCAATCTTGGCTCTCATGGGATTGAAATCTCGGTTCGGAGTTGGGAGGAGAGCAGGGGAATGGAGAGGGTTCCCATAACCAAGGAGGGATACGATCGCCTTTACCAGGAGCTGGAACACCTCAAGACCGTGGAGCTTCAGAGGAATGCGAGCCAGATCCAGAAGGCTAGGGAGTTCGGAGACTTATCGGAAAACGCGGAGTACACTGCAGCCAAGGAACAGCAAGCCTTCCTGACGGGAAAGATACAAAAGTTGGAGGAGATGCTGGCTTCTGTGAAGATAATACCCACGGAGAATCTACCCAGAGATAGGGTCGTCTTTGGAAGCAGGGTCAAGGTGCAAGAGCTGGATACAGGAAAAGTTGGGATATACAGGCTAGTTGGGCCCTACGAATCGGCCCCCGAAAAAGGAATGCTCTCAGTGACATCCCCTATCGGTAGCGCCCTCATAGGAAAGGAGCCGGGGGATGTTGTGGAACTGAGGGTCCCAGGAGGGACTAAGGAAATAGAGATCCTGGAGATCCTGGAGTGAGGAGATCCCCCCTTTGCTTGGTCTCACGGAGATCCCCCCAGTTGGAAGCCCTCGCGCCAGATTCCCGTAGCTCCCTTGGGGGAGGTACGAGAGGGACTGGTAGCCTAAGGCGCTTTGCATCCCCTTTTGGAAGTCGTTGAAGTGGCCTTCCAAGAGCCCGTGATCTCCCGTAATCCTCTCTATGGACCCGCCCTCGTCTAGGGAGTCACGCCCTCCTCTTGAGGGCTGTTGTGTAATGCTGGCTTTTATGATTTATAATTCGCTTGGGACCCAGGGTTTGGGGTGAGGGGGCTCAAAAAATTCCGTGAGGAGGTAGTCATGAGCGGGAAGGTGAATCCATTTACCATCGCCCAGCAGCAGCTTGATGTGGCAGCGGAGAAGTTGGGGCTCGATCCTGCAACCCACGAGCTTCTGAGGTGGCCGATGCAGGAGATAAAAGTGGTGCTTCCAGTCAAGATGGATGATGGGACCACGCGCATCTTCCACGCCTTTAGGGTCCAGTACAACACGGCGAGAGGGCCTGCCAAGGGCGGGGTGAGATGGCATCCCGATGAGACCCTCGACACGGTGAGGGCCCTCGCTGCTTGGATGACATGGAAGACATCGGTTGTGGACATACCCCTCGGGGGGGGCAAGGGAGGGATAGTGTGCAATCCCAAGGAGCTCTCCGAGACCGAGAAAGAGAGGCTCGCAAGGGCATATGTGAGGGCCATAGGAAGGGCCTTGGGGGTGACCAAGGATGTCCCTGCCCCGGACGTGTACACGACCCCTCAGATCATGGCCTGGATGATGGACGAGTACGAGACCATGGTAGGGGAAAAGCATCCCGGGGTCATAACGGGAAAGCCGCTTCCCCTTGGAGGATCCCAGGGGAGGATAGATGCCACAGCCAGGGGAGGAATCTACGTGACCAGGGAGGCTGCGAAGGTCTTCGGAATAAATCTTCAGGGAGGCACCATGGCCGTCCAGGGCTTCGGCAATGCTGGCCAGCATGCAGCGCTCCTGGGGGAGGAGATTCTCGGATTGAAGCTTGTGGCTGCATCGGACTCCAAAGGGGCTGTATACAATCCCTCGGGAATAAAGGCTAAGGCCCTCGTGGATTACAAGCTCAAGCATGACACCTTGAAAGGGTTTCCGGAGGCTGAAGAGATACCCCGGGAAGCCCTTCTCGAGCTCGATGTCACGGTGCTTTTCCCCTGCGCCTTGGAGAATGCCATAACAAAGGAGAATGCCCCCAGGGTTCGCTGCAGGATCCTCTGCGAGTTGGCCAATGGTCCCACGACTCCAGAGGCCGATGAGATCCTCTATGACAAGGGGGTTGTGGTCTTGCCAGATTTTCTGGCCAATGCGGGGGGGGTCACGGTATCTTACTTCGAGCAGGTGCAGAACGCTTACAATTTTTATTGGGAACTGAGGGATGTCCATCAGCGTCTGGATGACAAGATGACCAACGCCTTCAGAGGCGTATACGAGATGAGCCGAAGGGAGAAGGTGAACATGAGACAGGCGGCCTATCTCGTGGCAGTGGCCCGGGTGGCCGAGGCCTGCAAGTTGAGGGGCTGGGTCTGAAGGATGGACATAGTTAGAACTTACAGGATGTTCCAGAGGATGATGCAATACCCCAAGCTCCTAGGGGAAATGAGGAAGCTCTTCCTCCAGGCTCTCAAGGAAAGGGGGATAAAATCCGAGGAGGACATCCGCAAAGAGGCAGAGGAGCACCTTAGGAAAACCAAGGCCTCCTGGGGGGAAGACGAGCTCAAGGAATGGGAGGATGTGCTCACGGACCTCTACTTCGCATCCCATTTCACGGACGAGGAGATAGAGAATTACATAAACCTCGCCAGGAAGATGGAGCGCTTCAGGCACCTGAATAGGGTGGTGAATATGGATGGGGCCACATCCATCCAGATAAAGAAGGCCCTGAACGAGTTCTGCGAGATACCAGAGGGAGATCTTTACATTCCCCCCAACGAGGCCATAGGGACCAGGGTGGCCCTCATAAATCACTTCATCTCCAACCAGCTCAAGTTCATAAGCATTGCCAAGCACCATATCACCATAAGGGACATAAACGAGCTGTGCGAGCGCTCCTACTGGAGTCGGAGAAGATCCGGCAGGATAGGGGGGAAGGCAGCTGGGATGCTCTTGGCTTACAAGATCCTTCTTCCCAGGCTCTCCAAGAGGGATCCCGAACTGGAACAGTACGTGACCATTCCTGAATCCTACTACTTCAACTCCGGCATATTCTCGGACTTCCTGGATTACAATGGCCTGGAGGAGTTCCGCACTCAGAAATACAAGAGTCGGGAGACAATAGAGGAGGAGTACAAGACAATGGCCCGGCTCTTCGAGAAGGCCTCCTTTCCTCCCGACCTCGTGGAGCAGTTCAAGGGATTTCTGGAGAAAGTCGGTGAACACCCACTGATCCTTCGCTCATCGAGCCTTTTGGAGGACAATTTCGGATACGCCTTTTCCGGCAAGTACGATTCGGTCTTCCTGGCCAACCAGGGAGACCCAGAGAAACGCCTCAAGGAGTTCATTTGGGGCCTCAAGAGGGTGCACATGAGCACCTTCGGCCCTGCCCCCATCCTCTACAGAATGGACCATGGCCTCCTGGACTTCGATGAGCGCATGAGCGTCCTTGTCCAGAAAGTGGCGGGGAGGAGGTTCGGGAAGTATTTCTTTCCCTTCGCAGCCGGGGTCGCTTATTCCAGGAACACCTACAGGTGGACTCCCAAGATAAAGATGGAGGAAGGCCTGGTCCGACTGGTGCTGGGTCTGGGAACCAGGGCAGTGGACAGAGTGGCCGGGGACTACCCGAGGATGGTGGCCCTGAGCCATCCTTTACTGAGGCCTGAGGTTGGAGCGGACCAAATTCGCAAGTATTCCCAGAAGATGGTGGATGTCCTCAACCTGGAGGAGAACCGAGTGGAGACCCTGGCCTTGTCTGACCTGATGAATCAGGTGGAGCACCCGGAAATCCACCAGGCCTTGTCGGTGATAGACGATGGACACATATCTCCAGCCATGTTTCGCGGCCACCACTTGGACCCATCCAAATGTTGCATAACCTTCGATGCGTTCTTGAGCCGATCCCCCTTCGTCAAATTGATGAGGAAGATTCTTTCCAGGCTGGAAGAGGCCTACCAGCACCCTGTGGACATAGAATTCGCATGGGACGGCGGAAAACTCTACCTTCTCCAGTGTCGCACCCTGGCAATAGGCCCCGATGACCAGAGCATAAGGGTCCCGGCTGATGTCCCGGAAGAGAGGATTATCTTCACGAACGACAGGGGCGTGTCCAATGGCGCTGTGATCAATGTCGAGTACATCGTTTATGTGGATCCCAAGGCCTATGGGAGGCTCTCGACATATGAGGAGAAGATAGAGATAGGTCGGGTGGTGAGCAGGCTGAACAGGATTCTGGGCACAAAACGTTACGGTCTTTTAGGCCCGGGAAGGTGGGGGAGCAATGACATAAACCTCGGGGTGAGGGTTGGCTACGAGGATATAAACAAGACCCTGTTTCTGGCCGAGATAGCGTTCGAGGAAAAAGGGGCTACACCGGAGGTCTCCTATGGGACCCACTTCTTCAATGACCTTGTGGAGGCCAGAATACTTCCCATCGCCATATATCCGGACCAACCTGGCACCATATTCCGAGAGGAGTTCTTCCTGAATTCCGAGAACATACTAGGAGAACTTCTCCCGGAGTTGGCCCATTACTCCACGGTGGTCAAAGTGATCCATGTCCCCAGCTCCCATGGAGGGCAGTTCCTCCACGTCTTCCAGGACGCCGAGAACCAAAAGGGGGCAGCCATCCTAGGGCCAGAGGAGAAAACCAAAATCTCCGGAAGGTGGGGTTAGAGGGGCCTCACTTCTCCTTTCTTCTTTCCATGAGGGAAATGACCTTTCCTCTCTGTTCCTTGGGAATCTCCTCAGGTGGCTCCCCTTCTTCTGGTGGGGGCACTCTCACCCTTTCCAGCCTCATGGGTGTGCCCCCCATGGTGAAGGGTGTCCCATCCACCTGCTCTGGTTGAAGAATCCAAGTCACCAACTGGATCGGGACAGTGAGAACAAGGAGCTTGACCCTGAGCCATCCCGGCTTTATATCGGGCTCCATATCCTCCACCCTAGCATAGGCAGCGGGCTTTCCCTCCACGTAAATGAGCACGAGATCACCTACCCTTGTCTCCATCCCTCTCACCTCTTCTCGGTCCTTGGTCAGAGTCTGAGGACCAGGAACACACCGAGTATCACACCAACGAGACCCGAAAAACGCCACGTGACATCCGAGGCCCTCTCCCACCACCAAGCAGAGAGCCATTGCTGATGCTGGCTCTTGGGGAGGAGAAGGAGTAGGAGCCCCTTCACCACACCCAAAGCTCCCACAATCTCCACGAGCCAAAAGGTGTGGCTCATGGGAGCAGCGATCATCAATAGTATTCCCACCGCCATGGGGACAAATGCCAGGATCTTGAAGGGAACGGGCCTGAAAAGGGCACTCAACCACCTTCTGGCTGTCTCGGTGTACAAAACTATTGTCGTCCCACACACGATCCACAGACCCCCCACAACGTAAAGGACCCACTCCATCCTTACCTCCCCCACCTCACTCGGTTTCCATCCTAACATGCACAGAGCATTTTGGACAGATCCATACGTTACGTCACGAGAAATTGACCCGAAAGAATCCGAACGTGACTGCAAGAGGAGGAAACCGGTCTTTCAGGTCCCAAAACAGTGCCCCAGTTGGATTAGTACGGCCTCGCAACGCGGGCGCGGAGACCGCGCCCCTCCGAGAAAACCGGCCCTCCGATGATCCCGGGGACTCACGGCCTATGGCCTCATGGCATCGGCCAGGGGGGCTCGCAGGGAGGGGCGGGCTCTGAGGGTCGTTTGTCCACCCATGGATGGTCATGACATGATTGGGCTTGCCCCCAGGCAGCGTTCCCTCAACCGAAGATCGCACTCCCCCGAAAACGCTTTTTCTCGCTTGATGGCCCTGGCATCTTGTCCTCTGGCCGCACACGGGAGCCTGGCTCACCATTGGCAGGAGGGTTAAGGGCATTGACAGAGACGGGAAGGGGTGTGAAAATGGTCTAGCCATTTTTCCAATTTCAACACTCGAGGGGAGAGGGGTGTTCAGGCCAGTTCGTCCCAGGAGGGTGAGCCAAGAGATAGTGAGGCAGATCCAGGACCTTATGGGCCTTGGAATGTTGCCTCCGGGAAGCAAACTTCCTCCTGAGAGGGAGATGGCACAACAACTCGGTGTAAGCCGACCTACTCTCAGAGAGGCAATAGGGATATTGGAGCATATGGGCCTTCTCAAATCGGTCCAAGGAGATGGGACCTATGTTCTCAATGCCGCGGAGCACTGTCTTGTGGATCCTCTCCAGGCACTCATCACAGGCTCCGAAGAGAGGATGGTGGAACTCGCTGAGTTCAGAACCGAGGTGGAATCATGGGCAGCGAGCCTCGCAGCCCAGCGCGCGGAGCCCTCTGACCTCAACCTCATGGAAGAGATTCTGGATGAGATGGAAAAGGAGATCGCTCGGGGTAACCGAGTCCATCAACTCGATGCTGAGTTCCACATGATCCTGGCTAGGGCAGCCCACAACGCCGTGTACTACCACGTGGCCAATACCATTTTCAATCTTCTGGCCCAGGTGACAAAGGTATCCCATGAGAAGATATTCAGAGGTCCAAAGGAACAAATGGCCCTGCTGGACGAACACAAACGCATCTATGAAGCGGTCTCCCAAAAGGATTCGCAAAAGGCAAGGGAGCTCATGAGGGAGCATCTCCTCAGGACCGAGACCTGGTTCAGGAAAGGTCTGCGAGGGGGAAGTGGAATGGAGGAGAGAGATGAAAAGGGAAGGACTCTTCAATGAGAAGGCCATCGAGGAGATAGAGAAGGCAAGGGCCCTTTGGCAGGGAGAGTGTCTTAGGCCCGAGGATCTTGAGAGCGAGCACCTCCTCAAGTCCGCTTCCGGAATACCCCTCAGATTGATCTACACCCCTGAAGATGTCCGGGACATGGACTATTTGAGGGAGCTGGGCTTCCCAGGGCTTCCCCCTTACACGAGAGGGGTTTACCCCAACATGTACCGGGGGAGACCCTTCACCATAAGGCAGATCGCTGGGTTCGGATCCCCGGAAGACTGTAACAAGAGGATGAAGTTCTTCCTGGAAAAAGGGGGAACAGGCCTGAACATAGTGCTGGATATGCCCACCATAAGGGGTTATGACTCGGACTCTCCCCAGGCAGAGGGAAATGTGGGGCAGTGCGGTGTGGCCATTGACTCGGTGGAAGACATGAAGGCCCTTTTCCAAGATCTTCCCATAGACAAGGTGAGCGTCTCGCTAGTAACTCATCTTCCCAGCACAACCGTCATCCTCCTATCCATGTATATGGTCATGGCAGAGGAGCGGGGCATCGCTCCCCATGCCCTGGCAGGGACGACCCAAAACGACTTTCTCATGGAGACCACAATTGGCAGTGCCCCAGAAATTCTCCCTCCTCGGCACTCCTTCAGGATCCAGTGCGATGTGATAGAGCATGCAACGAGGATCCTTCCGAGATGGAACCCTGTGAGCTACAACGGCTACAACCTGAGAGAGGCGGGGACCGATGCGGTGACGGAGGTTGGCATAGCCATAGCCAATGCGCAGGCTACGGCCGAAGAGCTTATGAAGAGAGGAAGGGAGCCGGACTCATTCCTCCCTCGTTTCTCCTTTTTTTGGGACCTCCACAACGACTTCTTCGAGGAAATAGCGAAATGCAGGGCCTCGAGAAGGGTCTGGTACAGGGTCACGTCCGAGAAACTGGGGGCCAAAAATCCGAGATCCCATCTCATGAGGTTCCATGTGCAGACAGCGGGGATCACCCTCCCCTCCATCGAACCCCTCAACAATATAGCTAGAGCTGCCATCCAGGGGCTAGCTGCTGTCTTGGGAGGAGCCCAGTCCCTCCACGTGGATTCCTTTGACGAGGCTTATTCGGCCCCCACCGAGACATCCGCACTGGTCTCCCTGAGAACCCAGCAAATAATACAGGTGGAGACAGGCGTCACCAAGGTGATAGATCCCCTGGGAGGCTCCTACTATGTGGAGTATCTCACTTCGGAACTAGAGAGGAGGATCCTCGAGTTCCTTGAAAAGGTGAAATCCTTGGGCGGGATAGTGACAGCAGTGGAGACAGGGTGGGTCCACAGGCTCATCGCTGATTTCGCTTACAGACAGCAGAGAGCCATCGAATCCGGGGAGCTACCCATAGTCGGGGTGAACTACCTTCCCTCGGACAAGAAGGAACCGCCAATGGAAATATTCCGGTATCCTGAGACCGAAGGCCGCCAGAGAGCGAAGCTCAAGGAGCTGAGGGAAAAGAGGGACAAGGTCCGCTGGAAGGAAGCCCTCGACAGAGTGAGAGAATGCTGCCATGAAGGTTCCAACCTGATGCCAGTTGTCATGGATGCCGTGAGGGCGAGGGCTACCCTGGGGGAGATCCAGCAGATTTTCAGGGAGTGCTTCGGACTGTGGGAATTTCCGTTGAAGTGATCTGACACTTCCAGTGGGAGAGGAAATACAGGAGGAAGCGAATGGGATCGGTGACTCAGAGACCCATAAAGGTTCTTCTGGCAAAGCTCGGTCTCGACATTCATTGGAGGGGGGTTGTTTCCATTTCGAGAATGCTCAGGGATGCGGGAATGGAGGTCATCTACCTGGGGAATCAGTTTCCCGAGGGAATAGTCGCAGCGGCTCTTCAAGAATCACCCGATGTGGTGGGGCTGAGCACCCTGTGCGGGAACCATCTCAGCCTGGGTCCCAAAGTGGTCCAGCTGCTCAAGGAGAGAAACATGGAAGATGTGCTGGTCATAATGGGGGGAGTGATACCTCCCGATGACAGGGAGGAACTGAAAAGAAGGGGAATAGCAGAGGTCTTCGGACCAGATACCCCTGTGAAGCAAATAGTTCAGTTCATAGAGGAGAAGGTCAGGGGAAGAGATCCCTCGTGAGCCCGCTTCTGGGATATGGTTTCGAGGCCAAAAAAGGACCCCGAGGCGGTGCTACGGAAATCCTTATTGCCGAGGAGGAAGCGAAAGATGGTATCTTGGCCCCCTGTGTACGACGATTCCTATATGCCCCCTTCCGGAAGCCCTTACTGGTTCCGAGAGCTCGAGACCATGGATCCCAAAGAGAGGGAAAAGCTCATAGTCGAAAAACTCAGGGCCCAGATGCAGTGGGCGTACGAGCGGTCGAGTTTTTACAGGAGGAAGTGGGACGAGGCAGGAGTTAAACCCGATAGGATCCGCACCCTCGAGGATTTCCAAGATGTCCCCTTCGTGACCAAAGACGAGATAAGGAAGGACCAGGCTGAAAATCCTCCCTTCGGGAGCTATCTCTGCATAGATCCCGAGGAAGTTTTGAGGATTCATGGGACATCGGGCACCACGGGAAGGCCAACAGCCTTCGCCATAGGAAAGGGGGACTGGCACAGGATAGCCAATGCCCATGCGAGGATAATGTGGGGGGCGGGCATAAGGCCATCCGATACCATATTCATAGGATCCTTCTTCAGCCTGTACATGGGTTCGTGGGGAGCCCTGGTGGGGGGTGAGAGGCTGGGAGCCAAATGTTTCCCCTTCGGAGCTGGTGTCCCTGGTCAGACCCTCATGGGTTTGAGTTGGATGAAGGAGATAAAGCCCACTGCCTTCTACGGAACCCCCTCTTATGCCCTGTACATAGCCGAAGTGGCCAAGGAGAACGGCTTCGACTGCAGGAAGGATTTTCGCTTCAGGATAATGTTCTTCTCGGGAGAGCCAGGGGCCGGAATACCCTCCACAAAGAGACTCATAGAGGAGACCTTCGGGTGCAAGTGCATAGATATGGGTTCAACAGCGGAGATGACCCCTTGGATGACCAATGGAGAGTGCGAGGAAAGGCGAGGAATGCACTTGTGGAACGACGTCGTGTATACTGAACTCGTGGATCCCAAAACCATGAGGGTCGTTCCATACGGTTGCGAAGGGGTGCCTGTTTACACCCATCTCGAGAGGACCTCACAGCCCATGATAAGATTTTGGTCGGGAGACCTGTCCATGTGGACCGATGAGCCTTGTCCCTGCGGAAGGACATATCCCAGACTCCCCAGGGGAATATATGGCAGGGTGGATGACATGCTGGTCATAAGGGGGGAGAACGTTTATCCTAGTGCCATAGAAGAGGTGTTGAGGGCAACCGAGGGCTTCGGCGGGGAGTTCAGGATCATAGTTTCCAGGGAAAAGGCACTGGACGAGCTGAGGGTGCAGGTGGAGTACTCCAGTGAGATTCAGAAGGCAGCGGAGAGAGAGCCGGCCATTCTCGACAGATTCGAGAAAGAAGTGGCTTCCAAGATAAAGGCGAAGGTCGGCCTGAGGCCGGTTTTGGAACTCATGCCCCCAGGGACTCTGGAGAGGACGCAATTCAAGGCAAGAAGGGTGATAGACCGAAGGAAGCTCTTCGACTGACCCCCAACTTGTTTCCCAGGAGGAGGATCATGGGCTTGATGACCCCAGAGGAATTCGAGGAGAGCCTGAGAGGAAGGAAGCTCAGGGTTTTCATGAATGGGAGGAGGGTGGAGGATATATTCTCAAATCCCGTGACCCGATCGGTGATAGAGGCCAACAAGGCAACCTATAGCTGGGCTCATGATCCGAGATTCAAGGACATTATGAGCTTGGAGTCTCCTCTCATCGGAGAGCCCATACACCGTTACACCCACGTGAGCACGAGCATCGAGGACCTCCTGAACAAGGCCCAGGCAGGGACAGTTGCAGCTGAAAGACTCGGCACCTGCATTTACAGATGCCCTGGGTACGATGCCCTTCATGCCCTCGCTGCCACAACTTGGGAGATGGATCAGGACCTGGGCACGGATTACAACCAGCGATTCAGGGCTTACTTGGAGAGGGTTCAAAGGGAGGATCTCTGCCTTGCGGGAGCCCTGACGGAGCCCAGGGGAGATCGGAAAAAGAGGGCCCTCGAGTGGCCAGATCCCTATCTCTCCCTCAAGGTCGTGGAGAGGAAGCCAGGCGGTATAGTGGTGAGGGGGGCGAAAATCAACATAAGTGGAGCCTATGCCAGCCACGAGATCCTGGTTCTCCCCCAATCTGCCAAAGGACCAGGGGAAGAGGACTATGCCATAGCCTTCGCGGTCCCCTCCGATGCCCCAGGCATAACCTACATATGCCAATACTCTCCTTTCTCCGCAGAGAGGGAGCAGGCGCAGGACGTCTACGAGCTGGGCAATCCCCTCTATGGTCAGAGGGAGACGGCCATGGTGGTCTTCGAGGATGTGTTCGTGCCGTGGGAGAGGGTCTTCCACTGCGGAGAGGTGAAGTACTCGGGGAGGATGGTGGCACGTTTTGCGAGGTGCCACAGGATGACCTGCGGGGGGACCTGCAAGGTGGGGTTCATGAATTTGATCATCGGAGCTTGCAAGCTCATTCAGGAATACAAAGGCCTCGAGAAGGCGCCTCACATCAACGAGCAGCTCACGGAAATGGTCACCTTGAGAGAGACGGGAAGGGCCTGTGGGCTTGCGGCCGCCTATCTTGGAAAGGAGGACCCGCCGGGCTCCGGGGTTTTCCTCCCCGATGAGCTCATGGGAAATGTGGCTAAGCTCAATATCTGCAACGCATTTTGGAGGGTGATGGCCCTTGCAGGGGACATAGGAGGGGGCCTAGTTGTGACCCTCCCTTCCTTGAGGGAGCTCAAGAATCCCGAGACAAAGTCGTATGTGGAAGAGTTTCTGAGTTTCGGATCTCAGGTGCCCACGGAGCACATAATGAAGGTCCACAAGCTCCTCCAGAACTGGTGTGCAGGCCAACACGGGGTGGCCACTTGGCACGGAGCAGGCCCCGTCATGGCCCAGAAAATAATGATCCAGAGGGTGGTGGATTTCGAACACGAAAAAGCCCTCGTGAGGGAGGCCCTGGCTCTCGACAACCCTTAGATCCCGGAGGGAGAAGGGGGCTCCTCCTCTGGTCGCTTCCTTTGAAAGGATTCGAAGGTTCTACTGAAGACTTGGCACTCTCTGCAGAGGGCGATCTTCTCTTTCCAGTTCCTGTGGACAGAGCCTCTGCAGATCGTGCCGTTTATGAACCAACATAGATTTCCAGCCCTGAATTCCCAAGCTGGACACTTCTTCCTCATGGCCTCAGGGCAGTCTCTCACCTCCCAGCATCTGATGGAGTCCTTTTCATTTTTCATGGCAAGGAGAAAGAGGATCTGTCTTTCCACGTGGACTGGAACAGGCCTCCAGCCCTGCTCGAAGCTCTGGACTGCCCTCACGGAAACTCCCAAGAGATTGGCGAGCTCCCTCTGAGATTTCCCCAAATACTGTCTTGCTCTGCAAAACTCATCCTTGTCCACGGAAATTCCCCTGAGCACCAAAGGACATGCATCGAAAGCCCTTGATCCTCTCCTATTGTCCCAGTAACTTGCGAGAAGGGCAAGGCGAGCCATGGAATGGGTGTATTTTTGCGAGCCTCTCCGAGGCCCCCAAAAAGGATCACCGGAAGGGCTTCTTGACTGCCTTCGGATTTTGCTGCTAGCCTGAAATACTCCTAATGGGTCGACAATAGGAGATAGTGAGGATGTGAAAGCGACGTCGAGGACAGTCGGGATGGAATCCATCAGGCCTTTGTCCGAGAGAGAGAGGAGGTCGTGGAGATGGGGGCTTCTTCCTGGGGCGTTGCACCGAGCTGGCTTTTGGGACTTGCCCTCTATGGAGCGAGCGTGATAGGGGTTGTGGCACTGGTTTCAGTTCTCTGCCATTGGCTGGGGGGAAAAAAACCAAGCCTAGAGAAACTCAGGGCCTATGAGTGCGGGATAGTCCCTACAGGCAGTGCACGTCTGGCATATCCGGTTCCCTTTTACCTTGTGGCCATCCTATTTCTCCTCTTCGATGTGGAAGCTATATATGTGCTTTGTTGGGCAGTTGTAGCGAAGGAGCTAGGGTGGGCAGGATGGGTCTTGATGGTCGTGTTCCTGACACTCCTGATGATCAGCCTCGCCTACGCATGGAGAAAGGGCGCTTTGGATTTCAGAGCCGCAAAGGGGTGGTAACAAGAAATATGGATCTTCCCTTGCGGGCTGTGGACATCATAGTGAATTGGGCCCGGCAGAGAAGCCTTTGGCCGATGTTTTTCGGGCTTTCTTGTTGCTTTGTGGAGGAGGCCGCGGCCTTCACCTCCAGGTACGACATAGCCCGTTTCGGCGCCGAGGTTCTCCGGGGCTCTCCCAGGCAGGCTGATCTACTGATAGTCTCAGGCACGGTCTTCAAGAAGATCGCTCCAGTGGTCTTGAGGCTTTACGAACAGATGGCCGAACCCAAGTGGGTGATTTCCATGGGCTCTTGTTCCAACTCGGGGGGAATGTACGACGTCTATAGCGTTGTGCAAGGGGTGGATCAAATTCTGCCCGTGGACCTCTATATACCAGGGTGTCCTCCGAGGCCCGAGGCGGTTCTCCAGGCCCTGGTGAAACTGCAGAAGAAAATAGCCCAGGAAAGACCAGCGAGGAGGATATTGGGACTTGAAGGAGGAAGCCAGGGAACGGAGAGAGGACCTCTGGTGGATGGAACGACGAAGACCAGGGATCCGAGGGGGACGGGCTTGGAGACCACTCCCGTGAGGGGCACCAGTGCAACTCCCCCTCGGTTTCGGGAAAACCGCTATCACATGATATGGACCCCGCGAGCCCCCTGTCTTCAGATGGAAGGAGGACCTCCCCATTACCTCAAGAAGCTCGAAGAGCTCTTGAATGGTGCAGCTCACCTCGAGGTGCCAACTGTGGACATGCCATGCGTGTGGGTGCAAGGGGAGAGGATCCTGGATGCGCTCAACTTTTTGAAAAGGGAATCCATCCCCAAGTTCTTGCGCCTCGAGGATTTGACCGTCGTAGACGAGTCAGCGAGGAGATCCAGGAGGCCGGATCACCGTTTCACTGTCGTTTACCACCTGCTGGCCTTCGATCCTCCCACAAGAATGAGAGTAAAGGTGGCCCTCGCAGGGGATCCCCCCAAGGTCCCATCCGTCACTTCCATTTGGCCATCCGCCAATTGGTACGAGAGGGAAGCCTTCGACATGTTCGGTGTCATTTTCGAGGGCCATCCCAATCTCAGGAGGCTTCTCATGCCACCGTGGTGGAAAGGCCATCCCTTGCGCAAAGACGAGCCTGGAAGGGCAACGGAAATGCCCCCGTACACCGAGGAAGATGCCAAGAGGGCTCAGCCCTTGGATGCATCGGAGATCATACCTCGGAAGACAGATTCCCAAGAGACCCTCATCCTGAATCTTGGGCCTCATCACCTGGGTACCCATGGCCTCATGAGGTTCGTCCTGGAGCTCCATGGGGAGGAGATTGTGGATGTGGGGATGGACATAGGATACCACCACAGGGGGGTCGAGAAGATCGGGGAGAGGCAGACCTGGCACCAGTTCATTCCTTACACGGACAGGGTGGATTACCTGAGCGGCGCTGCCAACAATCTCTCCTACCTCTGCGCAGTGGAGAAGCTCGCGGGAGTAGAGGTACCTCCCAGGGCCCAATTCATAAGGGTCATGCTCACCGAGATGTTCCGAATAAGCAACCACCTGGTCTGGTTTGCCACCTTTGCCCACGATGTGGGGGCCATGACTCCCAACTTCTACACCTTCAGGGAAAGGGAGAGGCTTCTGGACATAGTGGAGTTCATAACTGGGGCCAGATTACACCCTTCCTGGTTCAGGATAGGGGGAGTTGCCCAGGACTTGCCAGATGGCTGGAAGGAGGCCGTGATGGGCTTTGCGAGGGATTTTCCCTCCAAGCTGGTCGAATACGAGGCCATGATAACCTCAAATCCCATCTTCAAGGCGAGAACCAAAGGGATCGGGTGTCTGGATGCCCAAAAGGCCCTGGAATGGGGCGTGAGCGGGCCCAACCTCAGGGCCTGCGGAGTAGAGTGGGACCTCAGGAAGGCCTTTCCTTACTCTGGATACGAGGAATTCCAGTTCGATGTCCCCACCGGCCGAGATGGCGATTGCTATAGCCGTTACCTCGTGAGGGTGGAGGAGATGAGACAGAGCGTCAGGATAATAGAGCAAGCTGCACAAAGGATGCCAGATGGGCCATGGCTTCCTGAGGAATACAGGTACATTGTGCCACCTAAGGAGGAGTCCCTCCGACATATAGAGACCCTCATCCACCACTTCATAAACGTGACCCAAGGCCCCAGGATCCCCGAGGGGGAGGTGTATTTCGCCACGGAATGTCCAAGAGGAGAGCAAGGATACTACCTGGTGAGCGAGGGTCTTGGATATCCTTACAGGCTACGAATAAGGGCACCTGGATTTGCCAACGTGCAGGTGATTCCGGACCTGGCGAGGGGGGCGACGATATCGGATCTTCTCGCCATCATAGGTTCCATCGACTACATACTCCCGGATATTGACCGCTAAATGAAGAGAGGGGCAAGGGGAAGAAAGGGCCATGGGGTGGGGAAAGAGCTGGGATGAGTTGAAGAAACTTGTCGAGGCCTCCGAGCATCCTCGGGAGTACGTGGTGGATGCCATGTTTGCCTTGCAGGAGCAATATGGTTACCTGACCGATGAGGCTGTGGAGGAGGTGGCTTCCCTTGTGGGGATGAGTCCTTTGGAGGTGGAAGAACTAGCTAGCTTCTATGACTTCATATACAGGAGGCCCATCGGGAAATTCGTCATAAGGATCTGTGACGGGCTAGTCTGTTCCACAGAGGGAGGAGAGGAACTCCTGGCCGAGCTGGAAAATCTTCTGGGGATAAAGCTCGGCGAGACGACCCGAGATGGGCTTTTCAGTTTGCTTCCAGTCTGTTGCATAGGGTTTTGCGATATGGCCCCGGCCATGGTGGTAAATGGAGAAGTCTACGGTAGACTCACCCCAGAGAAGATCCGAGGGATCATAGAGAAGATCCTCCTTCAAGGAAAGCCACCCAAGCTCTTGGACTGGTAGAGCGCCGAGGGAAGGGAAGGAGCTCATGGTCCTCCTGCGAAATCGCAAGCCTGGAAGGATCGCAACTCTCGAGGAATACAAGGCCTCGGGTGGTTACAAAGCCCTGGAAAGGGCCCTCAGGGAACTGTCTCCAGGGGATGTGTGTGCCATGGTCCTGGAAAGCGGCCTTCAGGGCAGAGGAGGGGCCGGATTCCCCGCAGGTCGGAAATGGATGGGGATTGCCCCGGATGCCCCTAAGCCCCGGTACCTCATAGCCAATGCCGATGAGATGGAACCCGGGACTTTCAAGGACAGGGTGCTCCTCCACGCTGACCCTCATCAGGTCCTAGAAGGTATGCTCATAGCTGGCTATGCTGTGGGAGCATCCCAGGGGATCATATTTGTCAGACCAGCATATGGAAGAATAGCCGAGATTCTGGAGAGGGAAGTGGAATTGGCTAGGAGGGCTAACCTCGTGGGACCGAACATCCTCTCCAGTGGCTTCTCCATGGATATCAAGGTCCACAGAAGCGGAGGCAGGTACATCTGCGGAGAGGGAACAGCTCAGATAAATGCCATAATGGGACTGAGACCTCATCCCAGAGAGACGCCTCCCAGGACTACGGAGAAGGGACTCTGGTCCTTGCCCACATTGCTCCACAATGTGGAGACCCTGGCCTGTGTCCCCCACATAATTGCCAATGGGCCCGAGTGGTTCAAGGGGTTGTCGAGGAGCCCATCGGGCTCCGGGACCAAGCTTTATTGCGTGAGCGGAGCTGTCTCGAGGCCCGGCTGCTACGAGCTTCCCATGGGGACACCTCTCAGGGAGATCATCTACCAACATGGTGGAGGCCTGAGGCAAGGGAGACATCTCAAGGCCTGCCTCCCGGGAGGGGCTTCGACCAGATTCCTTTCTCCAGAGGAGCTGGATGTGGAGATGGATTTCGAGGGATTGCGCCGCATTGGAAACAGACTGGGAACAGGAGCGGTGATTGTCCTGGACGATAGAACCTGTATGGTGAAGGCCACTTTGAACTTGATCCGTTTCTTTTCCAGGGAGTCCTGCGGCTGGTGCACACCGTGCAGGGAGGGGCTGAACTTTGCGAGGGAGCTTCTCGAGAGGTTGGAAGAGGGCTCGGCATCTTTCGACTACCCGGAGATCCTGAGGGAGACAGCCCGGGGACTGTGCAACGCTTACTGCCCATTGGCCCCCGGGGCCGCACAGCCTCTCGAAAGCTTGCTCGATCTTTTCGCAGAAGAGGTCATGGACCATATAAAAAAGGGAGGCTGTCCCATGAAACAACCTGGCCAACAGAGGGGATGAAAACGGCAGATAGGGAAGGATCTTTTTCGCCATGCCCAGGCTCACCATAGATGGACAAGTCATAGAAGTCCCTCCAGGGACCAAGGTCATAGATGCTGCGGAGGCCCTTGGGATCGTGATACCCAGGCTTTGCTACCATCCTGCCCTGGGTCCTGCAGGTGCATGCAGGCTCTGTGCCGTGAGCTTCTTGGATGGGCCCGTCAAAGGTGTGTTGATGAGTTGCTCCATCGAGGCGAGGGACGGGATGGTCGTCTCCACAGAACATCCTGAAGCCGTAAGCTTCAGAAAGCAGGTGATAGAGTGGCTCATGATGAATCATCCCCACGACTGTCCCGTGTGCGATGAGGGGGGCCACTGCCTTCTTCAGGAGGTCACCGTGGCATCGGGTCACTGCCGGAGAAGGTACCCGGGCCCAAAAAGGACGTTTGTGGATCAGGATCTGGGACCTTTTGTGCAGCAAGAGATGAACAGATGTATCCACTGTTGGAGGTGCAGGAGGTTCTATCAGGACTACGCCGGATACAGGGACTTCGGAGCCCTCGGGATAGGATGGAGGACCTATTTCGGAAGGGCCACCTCCGGAGCCCTGGAAAGTCCCTTCTCGGGAAACTTGGTGGATATCTGCCCCACAGGAGCCCTCACGGACAAGCCTTCCCGCTTCATGGCAAGAAGATGGGATGTGGAGAGGGCACCATCCCTTTGCATCCATTGCTCCTTGGGATGCAACGTGACTGTGAGCGCTCATCTAAGGGAGATCGTTCAGGTGGAAGCCAGGTACAACGGAGATGTCAATGGCCACTTCATATGCGATAGGGGAAGATACGGTTTCGACTACGCAAATCATCCCCTGAGACCCCGATCTCCCGCGGTGATGGGAGAGGAGACCTCCTGGTCCAAAGCCATAGCACAAGCAGTGGCTGGTATCGAGGAGGTGACGAGAGCTCATGGTCCAAACGCCATTGGCGTCGTGAGTTCCGAGAGGGCCTCCTTGGAAGCGATGGTCACTCTGTCTCTTCTTTGCGAGGAAACGGGGTGGGAAGGCCCAGCCTTCTTCCAGGACGAGGAGACCTTAGTGAAAAATAGGCTCCTCGCACAGGTCGCCTTGAGCCATGGGATCGCCGGGCTCAGGGAAGTGGAAAAGGCGGATCTCATCCTCATTGTTGGCACGGACCCCATCCGCGAGGCCCCTCTTCTGGCTCTGGCCATCCGTCAGGCGTGGAGAAGGGGGGCGTGGGTAGGGGCCTTGGATCCGAGACCCATTGAGCTACCCTTGACCTTCGAGCAAAGTGGCCTTTGGGACGAGGAACTGAAGAAGGCCCTGCTGAAAGGCGCTCAAAGGGAAGAAGGGCTCGAAGAGGTTCTTCCGGGCTGGAAAGAGGGCCTGGACCGCTCCAGGGAGATGGTGGTCATCCTGGGCCCAACTGTGATGGACATATCCTCCCTCAGAAGGTGTGGGGAGTTTGTCTCGAAGTTGAAGAAAAAGGCGAGAATCTTTCCCGTATTCCGAGGGCCCAACTCCCTGGCTGCCTCGGCCTTGAGCAGAGAAAGCACCTTTCGTTCTCTGGCAAGAAAGATCAGGGAGGGGAAGATCAAGGCCCTTCTTCTTGTGGAGGCGGACCCCTTCCACGGCACAAAGATGCGAGGTGAGCTAGAGGCTTCCATTAGATCTCTAGAGCTCACCATTGTCATCGACTACCTTCCATCCGAGGTAGTCAAACGGGCCCACATCCTTATTCCCTCTGCCACGATATACGAGGGGGGAGGCTCATTCATAAATCAAGAAGGAAGGTTGCAACGGGCATCTCCAGTTCACAGGGGCGGCATTCCCTTGAGGAGAAATCTCCAAGGGAATCTCAGGCCCCCGAGGACATTCGCGAAAGGTCCCCCTGGAGAGACTGCCAAATCCTCCTGGCAGGTTCTCCTCGAGCTAGGGGAGAGAATCGGTAAAGGCTTGGGCATCGAGGACAAGGAGGATATCTGGAAGGTCGCGAGAGAGAGGTTTCCCTTCCTTTGGCAGGTGGAGCCAGGGGGGAGAATTTCCTGGGAAGGGGGAGGAGTCCAGGAGGAGGCGATGGAAGAAGAGGAGGATCCTTCCCAATCGTCCCAAGAGATGAGGGTCCTTCTTGTCACCTCAACTTTCGCGGGAGAGGAGCTCTCCCAATATTCGAGCAAGCTGGATCCTGTAAGGAATGAGGCCAGGGCTTTTTTCAACGAGGAGGTGGCATCCCAGAGGGGACTGCGCCGTGGGGATAGAATTTGGATCAGGATGGGAGATGTTCGGGTTCCCTTCTCTGTCAAGACAAGCCCCAAGGTCCCTTCGAAACTCCTCATATTGGATCCTGGCAATGAGGCCCTGTGGAGGGAAGTGAGGGAGGTCTCCAAGACCATTGGATGGACGGAGATCGAGAGAGCGTAGTCGGAGGTCAGGCTCACCCAAGCGGGATTTCTGAAAGGGCGAAATGGAGCTTTTGACATATCTCGCACTAATGGGGCTCAAATCCATAGCGGTTTTGGGATTCCTCCTCTTCGCTGCCTCTTACCTGGTGCTTGGAGAGAGGAAGCTACTGGCTCGCTTTCAGGTGCGCTACGGTCCCAATAGGGCTGGGCCGTGGGGATTGCTCCAGCCCATTGCGGACATGATAAAGCTTCTTGCCAAGGAAGACATCGTTCCCCAAGGAGCGGACAGAAAGCTTTTTCTTCTGGCCCCAGCCTTGGTTGCCACTACAGCCTTGCTCAGTTTCGGCGCTGTTCCTTGGGGACCAGAGTTGGTCCTGGGAGGGAGGAAGATAGAGGGGGCTGTGGCGGACGTCCAAGTGGGTCTTCTCTACATTTTCGCCATGTCTTCCCTTTCGGTCTATGGGATCGCCCTTGGGGGATGGGCGTCCAACTCCAAGTACAGTCTCCTGGGAGCCGTGAGGGGGGCTGCTCAGATGATAAGTTACGAGATCTCCCTCGGGCTTTCTCTGGCCCCCATAGTCATGCTATCGGGCTCCTTCAGCTTGAGGGAGATAGTGGAGGCACAGGAGAAAGTGCCCTTCGGCTTGATCCAGCCTGTCTCCCTATTTCTTTTTTTGACGAGTGCTTTGGCGGAGATAAAGAGAATCCCCTTCGATCTCCCAGAGGCTGAAAACGAGCTGGTCGCAGGCTACCACACAGAGTATAGTGGGATGCGTTTCGGACTCTTCTTCCTCGGGGAGTACGTGAACATAATTGTTCTGGGCGGGGTTGTGGCCAACATGTTTCTCGGAGGATGGAAGGGGCCCCTTCTTCCGCCTCTTCTATGGTTCGCCATCAAGGTCCTCGCAGTGGCCTTTTTCCTCATCTGGGTGCGTGCTACTCTTCCAAGGCTCAGGTACGACCAGCTCATGCACCTTGGGTGGAAGCTCTTGCTTCCCCTCTCTGTCCTGAACGTGATTCTGACAGGTGCGGTCTTGGCAGCTTGGCCTAAAAGCTAGAAGGCCTCTTTGGAGGGGAAATGGGGGAGAAAAGAGAGGGAAGATCGCGAGATGAGGTCGAAAGGAGAGAAGGCGGCCTCCACGTCCTGGGGGCCATATGGGGTGGCTTTGCCACGACTCTGAAGCATCTTTTCAGGCGGCCCATCACTCAACAATACCCAGAAGTCCGTAGGTCTCTGCCCGAGAGAGCTAGGGGACGGATAATCCTGACCAGGGACCCCAAGGGGGATGAGAGGTGTGTGGCCTGCGAGCTGTGTTCGGCAGTCTGCCCAGTAAGTTGCATCTCAATGCAGGCAGCCCAAAGGGAAGATGGGAGAAGATATGCCCTCTGGTTCAGAATAAATTTCGCCAGGTGCATATTTTGCGGTCTCTGCGAAGAGGCTTGCCCGACTTTAGCGATCCAACTGACCCCGGATTTCGAGATGATCAAGGCTGACCCCATGGATTTGCTATACGAGAAGGAGGACCTCCTGGTGGACCACTGCGGGAAAAACACTCATTACGATTATCAAGAGCACTGTGGCACTGGGGAGAAAGGGATGAGGCCAGGAGAGCTACCTCCCGTGGATCCCAAAACCAATTTGCCGTGAAGTCCTTGCCTGGAGGGAGGCTCTATGGACTCTAGCCCAGATCCAGTTTTGGGTATCGACTTGGGGGCCACGAAGATCGAGATGGTCCTTATGGACCACGACCTCAAGGTGAAAGGCCGAGTGAGAACCGAGACCCCCACCTCTTTGGGCCCTGAGAGGGTGAGGGCGAGGATTCTGGAGAAAGCAAGAGACCTCCTCCGCGAAGCCCAGGCTCCACCGAGGGCAGTGGGTGTTGGAGTGGCGGGCCAGGTGGAAGCTGGAAGTGGGTGCGTCATATTCGGTCCGAACCTGGGGTGGAAGAACGTGCCCCTTGGGGAGTGGTTGAGGGAAGATCTCGGCTCAGAGGTCCTCGTGACAAATGATGTGAGGGCAGCGACATACGGGGAGTGGAAGCTGGGTTCGGGAAAAGGATACGAGAATCTGGTCTGTCTTTTTCTGGGGACTGGGATAGGAGGTGGAATAGTCTCGCAATCCAGACTCCTCACCGGCTTTTCCAATTGCGCGGGAGAGCTAGGCCACATCATAGTGAGGCTGGATGGACCTCCTTGCGATTGTGGGGCGAGAGGTTGTCTCGAGGCCATGGCTGGAGGAAAGGCACTGGCAAGAAAGGCCAAGGCGCTGGTCAATGCATATCCTGCCTCGGGAAGGAGGATCGTGGAGATTGCGGGAGGGGACCCGAATGGGATCACCATGGAAGCCATCGTGGGAGCCTTCAGAGAAGGCAACAGGCTGGCGACCCTCTTGGTCGACGAAATGAAGGAGGCCCTGGCAGCTGGCCTCGTGAGCATTGTCCATGCCATCAACCCGGAATTGGTGATCCTCGGTGGAGGGGTTCTCGATGGTCTTCCGGAGCTTGTCGAGGAAATGGAAAGGAGGGTTCGGGGGCAAGCCATGGAGGCAGCTTCGTCCAAACTAAAAATAGTGAGATCGACCCTGGGATCCTTGGCAGGCGCGATGGGTGCAGGGGCAATGGCATTGGACAAGCTCTTGGCCCGCCATTTGGAGGAGGGAAAATGAGAAAAGGCGCATTTGCAATGGCTTCGATGGTCGTTATATTCTGTACGGCCGTAGCTCAAGGCACATCCTGGTCCCAAAAGAAAGGACCAGTTCTTGGGACCTGCAACGAGAGATTCATGCGGATGGACTCCGATAGGGATGGAAAGATAAGCCTCGATGAGTTCAGGTCCTTCCCCCATCCAGAGGGGGAAGCGACCGCGATCTTTCGGATCCGGGATACGAACCGAGACGGCTACCTGACCAAAGAGGAGCTCTGCAAGACCAAAGGAGCCAGGAGAAAAAAACCCCAGGCCCCTTCCCAAAAGGGAGAATGAGAGCTCATTTTCTGAGGGGTCCGGAAAAAAGCCTCCTTGGGGGGCAAAATGGGGCTCGATTCTCGGGAGATCAAGCTTCCCCGATGAAAGAGAAAGAGGCTCAATTCATGCTTGGAGGAGGTAGGGAAAGATGCCGTACACCTTCAAAGAGCTCGAAGAGAAGACTGTTCATGAGCTGAGGGAGATTGCCGCGACCCTGGAGCACGAGGCAGTCCAGGGCTACACCCAGATGAACAAGGAAAGGCTCCTTGCAGCCCTTTGCAGGGCCTTGGGCATAGAGATGAGGGATAGACACCAAGTCGTTGGCATCGACAAGACTGCCATAAAGGCCCAGATAAGGAGGCTCAAAGCCCAGAGGGATGCGGCATTGGCAGCCAAGGACAGGAAGGCCTTCCTCGAGGCCCGAATGGGGATAAGAAGACTCAAGAGAAAACTCAGAAGGTCCATGGTCTGAACATGCCTTTTCCTGGGAAAGGGTCGGAGAGAGAGTGGGAATCTTCAAGTTGGTGAGCGATTTCAAACCAGCCGGGGACCAGCCCCAGGCAATCGAGAAGCTTGTCCGGGGGGTGAAGGATGGCGTGCCCCATCAGGTCCTCTTGGGGGTCACGGGATCTGGCAAGACCTTCACCATGGCCCACGTCATAGCCCAGGTGGAGAGGCCAACCCTGGTCATATCCCACAACAAAACCCTGGCAGCCCAGCTTTACACCGAGTTCAAGAGCCTTTTTCCCGAAAATGCGGTGGAGTACTTCGTTAGCTACTACGACTACTATCAGCCCGAGGCTTACATACCAGCCACTGACACTTACATAGAGAAGGATGCCTCCATAAACGACGAGATAGACAAGATGCGTCATTCCGCAACAAGGGCCCTCTTCGAGAGGGAGGACGTGATCATAGTTGCCAGTGTCTCTTGCATCTACGGCCTGGGCTCCCCCGAGGCCTATCAGGGGTGCCTGATATACCTCCAGGAGGGTGACCGGGTAGACAGAAACCAACTCCTCAGGAAACTGGTGGAGATCCAGTACCAGAGAAACGATATCGACTTTCACAGGGGCACCTTCAGGGTAAGGGGCGATGTGGTGGAGGTCTTCCCCGCTCACGAGGAACGCCACGCCATTCGGATAGAGTTCGAGGGAGACAGGGTGGAACGCATAACCGAGGTGGATCCCCTGAGGGGGAAGGTCATCCAGAGGCTCAACAAGGTGCCCATATACCCCGGAAGCCACTATGTGACACCGCCAGATCAGCTCCCCAGGGCCATAAAGGCCATAAGGGAGGAACTCGAGGAGAGGCTCGAGGAACTCATCTCCCAGGGGAAGTTGCTAGAGGCCCAGAGGCTCAAGACGAGGACCCTCTACGATTTGGAGCTCTTGGAACAAACTGGCTACTGTCCTGGCATAGAGAATTATTCTAGACACCTCACGGGAAGGCTCCCTGGTGAGCCTCCCCCGACCCTCATGGATTACTTGCCCAAAAACGCGCTCGTCTTCATAGACGAGAGCCATGTGTCCATTCCTCAGCTCCAGGGGATGTACAGAGGGGACAGGTCAAGGAAGGAGACCCTCGTGGAGTATGGCTTCAGGCTCCCATCGGCTCTGGACAATAGGCCCCTCACCTTCGAGGAATTCGAGAGGTGCGTGAATCAGGTCATTTATGTCTCCGCAACCCCCGGGGATTACGAGCTCGAGAAAGCAGGGCCCCATGTGGTGGAACAGATAATAAGGCCTACGGGGCTCATGGATCCCGAGATAATAGTGAGACCAGCAGAGAACCAGGTGGATGACCTCCTGGGAGAGATAAGGAAGGCCGTGGCAAGGGGCGAGAGGGTCCTGGTCACAACTCTAACCAAGAGAATGGCCGAGGATCTCACAGAGCACTATACGGAGGTGGGTGTCAAGGCCAGGTATCTCCATTCGGATATAACCACCCTGGAGAGGGTTGAAATAGTGCGTGACCTCAGGAGGGGAGTCTTCGACGTGCTCATAGGGGTGAACTTATTGAGGGAAGGTCTGGATCTGCCGGAAGTGGCCCTCGTCGCGATACTGGATGCAGACAAGGAGGGATTCCTCCGTTCCGAGAGGGCCCTCATACAGACATGCGGAAGGGCTGCGAGGAACGTCCGTGGGAGGGTGATAATGTATGCCGACCGAATAACCCCTTCCATGGCCAGGGCAATCCACGAGACCAAGAGAAGAAGGAGGATCCAGGCAGAGTACAACAAGCGCCATGGCATCACCCCCAAGAGCATAGAGAAAGCCATACCCGATCTCCTTCGCACGGTTTACGAGGCTGACTATCCGGCAATCCCCCAAGTGGCGGAGAGGGAGCCATGGATGGAGGATCCAAGGGTGCTGGAGCGCAGGATAAAGAAGCTCAAGAAGGAGATGAGGGCTGCGGCAGAGAGATTGGAGTTCGAGAGGGCTGCGGAGTTGAGGGACATGATCCTGGAGCTGGAAAAGAGGGCCCTGGAGATCTCTTGATCCCCTCACGCCTTCAAGCGAGCACCAAGGAGTATCCTCTCGCAAAGGTCAGGAAACTCGATCCCAACCCCCCTCGCGATCTCGGGAAGAAGGCTCAGGGGAGTCATCCCGGGAAGGGTGTTCACTTCCAACAAATAGAAACCTCCCCCGTCCTCGAGCCTGAGATCGACCCTGGTTCCCCCCTCGCATCCGAGGAGTCTGTGGGCCTTGAGGCTCAACTCCAGGGCCTCCCTGTACCTATCCTGGGGGATGGGTGCTGGAAATAGGTGTTCAGCGAGGCCCTCTGTGTACTTGGCCCTGTAATCGTAAAACTCCACCTTGGGCCTTATCTCTATGGCTCCCAGGGCTTGGTCCTCCAGGATGCCAACCTGGATCTCCCTTCCAGCTATGTACCTCTCCATGAGAATGGGGTGACCGAAGGAGAGGGCCCCTTGAATGGCGTCCATCATTTGGTCCTCCCGCCTCACTATGGTCACCCCGACACTGGAGCCTTCCTTCGAGGGTTTGACAACGAGGGGAAGGCCCAATCCCCTCCTCGCGATAGCCTCCATAGCTTCGTCCGCATTTGTGGCGACAGCGTACTCGGGGACAGGAAGACCATGTCTCTCGAAGATCCATCTAGAGCGAATCTTGTCCATCCCGAGGGCGCTCGCCGTCACACCCGATCCCGTATAGGGTATCCCCATGGATTCAAGTAGCCCCTGGATCACTCCATCCTCTCCCCATCTTCCATGGAGGGCAATGAAGGCCACCTCTATCCCCGCACTCTCTATGGCACGGTGAGGATCTCTCCCCACATCCACTGCCACCACCTCATAACCTTTCTCCCTCAGGGCCTCGAGGACCGCCCTTCCACTGGAGAGGGAAACCTCCCTCTCAGCTGAAAGGCCTCCCATGAGGACCCCTATCTTCTTCCTGGAGAGCTCCTCCCTCGTCATCTCCCGAGACTCCTTCAATCCTCGATCGAGTTCACGTGGACCCTGGGCACCCTCTTTCCTATCCCGCACAGGACCTCGTAGCTTATGGTTCCGAGCCTCTCTGCAACCTCCTCTGCCGTGATTCTCTCGGAACCCTGGGCCCCTATTATGACCACCTCGTCTTCGGGTCCAACACCGTCTATATGGGTCACATCCACCATGGTCATGTCCATACAAACCCTTCCCACTATGGGGGCCCTCCTTCCCCTCACCAGCACCTCTCCCTTGTTGGAAAGTCCATGGGGTAGCCCGTCTCCGTAGCCAACGGGTATCACGGCTATTCTGCTCTTTTTGGAGGCAACGAAGGTGCAGCCATAGGAGATTGAATCCCCGGCCTCCACATCCCTCACGTACGCGACTTTGGTCTTCCACGAAAGGGCGGGTATCAAGGGAGGTTTCATCTCGCACCATCTCCCTGAAGTGCAACCATAGAGGGCTATCCCGACCCTTACCATGTCGAGCCTTGCTGCCTCGAGTCCGAAGGTGGCAGCGCTGTTTGCCAGGTGGCGAAGCCCTGTTTCCATCCCATGTTCCCTCAATGTCCTCTCCACCTGGAAGAACCTCTCCATCTGAAGGGAGGAAAACTCGCTTTCCCGAGTGTCCGCAGTCGCTAGGTGGCTGTAGATTCCCTGAACTTCCACCCAAGGGTATCTTCGCAGAAGGCTCAGGAACTCCAAGCTCTTGTGGCTCGGGATCCCGAGCCTGTTCATGCCAGTGTCCACCTTCACGTGGACCTTTGCCTTGGTGGCCATCTTGGAGGCAGCCTCGTTCAGGGCCCAAGCCATCTCCTCTGTGAACAAGCACACGGATATGTCCCTTTCCACGACCGCCTGGGCCTGTGAGGGGAAGACTGGCCCCAAGACCAGGATAGGCGCCTCTATCCCCCCCTCCCTCAGCTCAATGGCCTCCTCCACAAGGGCCACACCCAGCCAGTGGGCCCCTGCTCTCATGACTTCCCTGGCCACTGGGAGAGCGCCATGGCCGTAAGCATCCCCTTTGACCACTGCCATTATGAGCCTTTGGGACCCAATCCTCTCCCTCACAACTGCCAAATTGTGCCTTATTGCAGAGAGATCCACCTCTGCCCAGGTCGGCCTCTGCCACTTCTCCGGACGAACTAGCTTTCCCTTTGCCAACTGAAGCTCTCCCCAGGTCAGGATTCCTGTGGAAAGGAGGTCTCCACCCTCACTACGAGCCATCTCTTTTGGGCATCAACCCTTGATATGTCTCACGAGCCTCTGCCTTAGCTCCACAACCTTGTTGATGTAACCTTCCGTGAATCTCCTATTGGCCTTACGGTAAAGGAGGCTTTCGGCTTGGGGGTCGCTGGGGTTTACCCGGAAGGAATCCATCTCATCGAGAAGGGACTGGTACTCGTCTCCTATCTCCAGGTGAGCCATCAAGGCAAGCTTCTTGAGCTCCAAGTCCTGCTCCAAATCCTCAACTCCAGCTAATATACAGCAAGCCCGGAGCAGCTTTTCTATGGCTATCCTAGCGGCTACCAGGGCCCAGACGTGGTGCCCCTTGCCGAAAAGGGTGTCCATTGCCTGAAAATCAGCATCGGATGAATACAAGTAGTAGCGAGTGATCTCTTCCTGGTTCATGGCCCAAAGCTCACTTGAGCGGCGAAACGAGAAAACTACCAGGGTTTTGTACACGAAGGCCAGAACCAAAGTCAATCCCGTAGCCGAGGGGACTGCCATTGGGGTATGATGGAAGAGATGGAGGGAACCCGTGGTGAAAGGAGAGGGAGATGGATATCGAGGATGTCTTTGGGGAACTCGAGGGAAGCAGTGAAAGCAGGATATCGGAGCTCATGGAATTTCTCTCCATAGAGAGCGTGAGCACGGCTCCGGAAAAGAGGGAGGAGGTGAGAAAAGCCGGCCTTTGGCTTTCTCAAAAACTCGAGCGCATGGGTTTCGAGGTGGGGCTTCTGGAGACTCCGGGTCATCCGGTCTTATTTGCGAGCCATTGCAAGAAGAGGGGGAGACCCACTGTGCTCATTTACGGCCATTTCGATGTGCAGCCCACGGATCCAGAAGACGAGTGGGTGAGCCCCCCATTCGTCCCCCAGGTGAGAGACGGTTGCGTGTACGCGAGGGGAGCCAGTGACGACAAGGGCCAGTTGCTGACCCACGTTCATGCAGTGGAGGCTATTCTCAAAAGAACTGGCGAGCTACCCCTTAATGTGAAGTTCCTCCTGGAAGGAGAGGAGGAGATAGGAAGCCCTAGCCTCCCCCCAGTTCTCGAGGAGAGGAAAGAGGCTCTTGCGGCCGATTGTGTAGTGATATCAGATGGGTGTCAGTTCAGAAGAGGGATTCCCGCTATCACTTATGGCCTGAGGGGCCTGGCCTATGTGGAGATAGAGGTGGAGGGCCCCAAGATGGATCTCCACTCGGGATCTTACGGGGGACTTGTGGAAAACCCCGTAAATGTTCTCTGCAGCCTGATAGCTCGCCTCAAGACCCCAGAAGGTAAAGTGGCAATCCCGGGTTTCTACGATGATGTCATCCCGTTGGAGCCATGGGAGAGGCAGGAGATCAAGGATCTCCCCTTCGATGAGAAGGGCATGATGGAATACCTCGGGGTGGAATGTTTCGTTGGCGAGGGTGAGTTCACCCCCTTAGAGAGGAGATGGGCGAGGCCTACCTTGGATGTCAATGGGATATGGGGAGGATTTTCGGGAAAAGGAGCCAAGACCGTGATCCCAGCCAGGGCTGGTGCGAAGGTGAGCATGAGGCTCGTGCCGAGGCAAGTGCCCTCTAGGGTATGTGCCCTTCTCGAAGCCTATCTCCAGGAGATGAAGCCCAGGGGGGTGAAGGTAAAGGTGAGGGCCATGAACGGTGCCGACCCTGTCATCATCGACAGGAGACTACCCCAGATCCAGGCGGCCGCCAGGGCCATAGAGATGGGGTTCGGAAGGCCCCCGGTTTTCATAAGAGAGGGTGGGTCAATTCCAGTTGTGAACATGCTCAGAGCACATCTGGGCATCGAGGCCATCTTGCTCGTGGGCTGGGGGAGCCCAGAAGATGGGGCTCACTCTCCCAACGAGAGGTTCTCGTTGGAGGACTTTCATAGGGGCACCAAGACCTCAGTTGCCCTTCTCCACGAGCTCGCAAGATGAGGGAGAGGGCTGCTTCGGGATTCAGAAGCCAGGCCTGAACTCAGACCCCCATCTGGAAAGACGGCCTCAGCAAGGGAGCTTTTGGGCGAGAGCTCGAGGTGGAAAGCCATCCCCATTGGGGATGGTGGCTTCTGTCTCAACGCGAGGGGATTGCGCCTTGGCATTGCCTTCCGAGGTCCGGGCCTGGATCCTTCCCCTTTTGGAATGATTCAGCCTAGGCTGCTAGGATTATGGATCCTGGACCTTCGGCCACAACCTCCCCGATCCAGGCCTGGAATACCCCTTTTTGGGCCAGGGCTTCTCGAAGCAAATGTTGAGATCTTCTCGGGACAGCTATGAAGAGCCCCCCAGAGGTCTGGGCATCGGCCAGACAGTCGAGAAGGTGAGGGGGGATCTCCCCTTCGACCTTCATGGATCTCTCGCAGAAATTCCTGTTCGCGAAAGTGCCTGCTGGGACCAAACCCTGCATGGCCATTCGCAATGCCTCCTTCAATATGGGAACCTTGGACACCCAGATCCTCAACTCCACACTCGATGCCCTGGCCATCTCGAGGGCATGCCCCAGAAGGCCGAATCCCGTTATGTCGGTGCAGGCATTGACCCCAATTTCCACCATCGCCTCCGAGGCATCCTTGTTGAGGGTCCTCATCCAGGAGATGGCCTCCCTCTGGGCCTCTTCCGAGAGCATCCTGGCCTTGATTGCCGTTGCCAGGATGCCTGTGCCTAAAGGCTTTGTGAGGACCAGCAAGTCTCCAGGCCTTGCCCCCCCATTGGTCACTAACCTTTCAGGGTGGACCAAGCCTGTTACACTCAGGCCATATTTCAGCTCTGGGTCGTCCACACTGTGACCCCCGACGAGAAGGGCTCCCGCTTCATGGATGACCTCCATACCACCCAGTAGGATCTCCCTTAGGACCTCCTTGGGAAGCTTATCCTTGGGAAAGCAAACGAGATTCATGGCTGTGAGGGGCCTTCCTCCCATGGCATAGACATCGCTCAGGGCATTTGCTGCGGCTATCCTCCCAAAGTCCCTGGGGTCATTCACTATGGGCGTGAAAAAATCCACTGTTTGAATCAGGGCCAAGTCCTCCCTGAGGCGGACTACACCCGCATCATCGGCCCTCTCCCATCCTACGAGGAGATCCGGGTGGCTCTGGACAGGGAGGGCCCTGAGCACCTCCTCCAGGTCCCCTGGAGGAAGCTTGCTAGCTCATCCAGCAGCCCTAACACCCTCGGATAACCTTATCTCTTCTTCCCTTTTGTCCATATTGGAGTCCTTCTCCCCTGGCCCGAACTGTTCTCCAAGGCCCGTGATTTCCCAGGCTCTCACAAGAAAGCCCCTTTCAGGATAACCCGACTCATCCGGGAACCATATATCGTGGGGTGACCGAGAGTGTCCTCCTCCCAGGGACCCTTTGTCCCAATTTCCCTTTCGAGATACCTGGAACAATCCCCTTTTCCATGTTTGCAAGCTAGATGCTCAGCACCTTTGAGGCCCCAGCCAATATCTCCAATATGGAAAGCATGTTGGATACTGTGCCCACCTTGAGCTTCTCCGTCAATCCAAAATGATTGAGACAGGTGCCGCAGCTCAAAACCTTTGCTCCCATCCGCTCGAGGGCCTGAACCTGCTCGAGAACCGGAGATCCCTCGGTTGCGAGTTTCACCCCAGAGTTGATGAAGACAATATGGGTGATCTCTCTGGCGAACTGTCCCAGGGTGTCCAAATAGGCAGCCATGAGCCTTCGGCCCAGCTCCTCGTCCCCCCTCCCGAGACTCTCTGAGGAGACAACCACCACCATGGACCTGGAGGGAACCGCATCACAGACAATTTGAGGCGGGACCTCCGGGACCACTTCTCCTTCTCCCTTTTCTATGATCACTTCATAGTATCCAGAGGGATTCTTGGAGGACTGTGCCAGATGGCCTTGGCTCTGGGCAAAGCGAAGCACATTGGTGCAAGAACCCTCATTGTCCACGAGGACCTTCAATGTCCCTTTATCGAGAGCCTCGAGGGCCTCCTTGGTCTTCAAGACAGGCTGGGGACAAGAAAGCCCTCTACAGTCGAGTAATCTCTCCACTTGAGTCCCCTCCTTTACCGAAAACTTTCCCATAAACTACATCGATCCTGTCGATGTGTCAACTCGCCCCCAAGGCACAAGGGTCTCCCTGGGCCTTGGATAAAGGGAGGCCGTATCGTAAAATCGAGAGAGTTCCCGATGACTCCCACAGGGGGTGAGGGCTGGAATACGGGGCAGAGAAAAATGATTTCCCAGAGGGAGGTCGGTCTTATGGCTCAAGGGAATACGCCTAGGGTTTTCACCGGCGCGTCCAAGTACGTGTTGGACGAGGAGCTAGCGAAGATAGTGAACATCTCCATTGCCCTGGAGATGCCTCTTCTGCTCAAAGGGGAGCCTGGCACCGGGAAGACAATGCTCGCCCACGCAATAGCAGAGGCGTTGAACATGCCCCTCATTGTCCTCAACGTCAAGTCCAACATGAAACTCGTGGATGCCCTTTACCAATACGATACCCTGACCAGGCTCAATGACAGTCGCTTCGGAGACTCCAAAAGGGATGTGAGCAACATAGAGGAATACATTCGCATGGGCAAAATAGGTCAGGCCTTCGTGTCAGAAGAAAAGGTGGTGCTCCTCATAGACGAGATTGACAAGGCAGACACTGATTTCCAGGACGATATGTTGGACGTCCTTGACCAGATGTCCTTCGACATAATAGAGATCGACAAAACCATAAAAGCCAAGCACAGACCCATAGTGATCATAACATCCAATGCCAAGAAGGACTTGTCAGATCCTTTTCTGGGAAGGTGCAACTTCCACCATATAGCCTTCCCGGACCCCAACATGATGCGGAAAATAGTGAGGGTCCATTTCCCAAACATAGACAGGGACCTTTTGGAGAGCGCTGTGGCCACCTTTTACAGGCTCAGGGAGATAAGGAACATAGAGAAGAAACCAGCTACAAGGGAGCTCATAAACTGGATAAGGGCCCTGATGGCCGACCCAGACTTCAGGGTGAAGGATCTACAGAGGGGAGAGGTGCCGTATCTCGGGGTCCTGTTCAAGAAGAGCCCGGATTACGCTGTGGCCAAAGCGGCCATTGGAAAATTCAGGCTCTGAAGAATCGGTGGTGCGGGATGTTCGTGGATTTCTTCTTCTCTTTGAGGGAAGCAGGCATACCAGTCACCCCTACCTCATTCCTTAGACTCCAAAAAGCCTTGAGCATGGGTCTGGTCAACTCCCTAGAGGACTTCTACGTGGCAGCAAGGGCCATTCTCGTAAAGAGCGAGCGTTACTTCGACCTCTATGATCAGATCTTCGCCCACTGCTTCCGAGGGGTGGAGATGGTGGAGCCTCGGGAGGTGGAACTCACGGAGATCGCAAAGAGGCTCCTCGATGAGTGGCTCAAGGACCCAGAAGCAATTGCTCAAGCCTTGGGAGTCGATCCCAAGGAACTGGCCAAGTTGAGCCCAGATGAGCTCCTAGAGTACTTCATCCAGAGGCTCAGGGAGCAGACAGAAGCCCATCATGGGGGGAATAAGTGGATCGGCACTAAAGGGACATCCCCTGTGGGTCATTCGGGATACCATCCCGAGGGCATGAGAGTGGGAGGAGTGTCCCGCAATCGCTCAGCAGTGAAGGTGGCATTGGATCGTCGTTACAAGGATTATTCTCAGGAGGGCCCCCTCACCCCCTCGCAGATGGGCGAGGCCCTAAAAAGACTCAGGCACATGGTGCCGGCGGGCCCCAAGGACAAAGTCAATATCGACAAGACCATATACGAGACCATGAAAAATGCCGGAGAGATAGAGATCGTATTCGACAGGAGTCTCAAAGACAGGCTCAAGGTGATCCTGGCCATAGACAATGGCGGATGGTCCATGGAGCCTTATGTGGAGGTCGTTCAAACGCTATTCAATTACGCTAGGGCCCAGTTCAAGGACCTGAAAACGTTCTTTTTCCATAACACCATATACGATTACCTCTGGGAGGACCCTCCAAGACGTTACAAGCCATTTCCTGTGGAGCAGCTGGTCAAGTTCGATCCCGAGAGTCGATTCATAATTGTTGGAGATGCGAGCATGGCTCCGTACGAGCTCATGGCAACTGATGGATCCATCCATGTGGAGGAGAGGTCAGGGAGGCCAAGTATAGAGAGGCTCAAGTTCATAGCCGAGACTTTCAAACATTCGGTTTGGCTCAATCCGGTGCCTGCGAGGGACTGGAACTACACTGCCACCATCAGGTACATCAGGGAGATCTTTCCCATGTTCGAGTTGACCCTGGATGGCCTGGAGGCAGCCGTGACCCATCTGATGAAAAAGGGCAATTGAGGGAGGAAAGGGGCCATGCCCATTGTCACCATATCGAGGGGTTCTTATAGTCACGGAAAGGAAGTCGCCGAGAGGGTGGCCGAGAGGCTCGGATACGAGTGCGTGGCAAGGGAGGTGCTTCTCGAGGCTTCTCAGCAATTCAATGTGCCTGAAGTTCAATTGAGGGAGGCGATAGAGATAGCCCCTTCGGCATTCGATCCTCTGGCCCACAAGAAGAGGAAGTTCGTGGCCTACATTCAGGCGGCTCTCCTGAGAAAGGTGAGGGGAGACAACGTCGTATACCACGGATTCGCCGGCCATTTCTTCCTGAGAAGGGTCCCCAATGTGGTAAAGGTGAGGATATTGGCTGATCTGGAACACAGGATCCACATAGTGATGGCTAGAGATGGAGTCACCTGGGGCGAAGCAGCCAAGCTCATCGAGACCCTGGATGAACAGAGGAGACAGTGGAGCCTCTCCCTTTACGGAATGGATCCCGCAGACCCGAGCCTCTATGACCTGGTCTTGAACATAAAGCAACTCACAGTGGAGGGAGCAGTGGAGCTTGTTTGCAAGGCAGTGGCCCTCCCCGAGTTTCAGACGACCCCAGAGGCGATGGAGGTCCTGGAGGACCTATCGCTGGAGGCCGAGGTGGGGATTGCTCTGGGAGAGCTGGGCATTGACTTCCGAGTCCACGCGGAGCGGGGAAAGGTGAGGGTTGAGGCCAGGGCCCCACAGGACAAAAGGGAGCTCGTGAAGAAGGAGATCACGGAGAGCCTGGAGAAGATCGTGGGGATAAAGGAGATGGAGGTGGAAGTCTTCCCTGGAAGGTGAGAAAAAGGGACATTTTGGGGTCGAACTCCAAAGGAGGTGATGGTATACTATCAGTGATTCCGGAAGCTCACTCCCACAGGAAAGCAAGGTGAGCGAAAGGCTTCGGAAATGATCTGAGAGAGGCCCTTTCCTGCAAGGTGCGAACCAGCTCAAGAGGACAATGTGAGCCTGGGAAGTGGAGAGAACCAAAGTGAAATGCCCCAAGGACAGCTTCCCCCCTGTATCTATTTCCCATACATAGACGTTCAACCCCAGCTTTTATGGAACATCCTGGTCTATTTCGAGAGGGTCGAGATCCTTCAGCCTGGATTTTCCACCCCGTGCTCCCAAAGCGAGGAGGCCTCGAGGATGGGATGGGTGGTGTTCCACAGGCCCGTGGCATCGCCTCTGGATACCAAGGCAGCCAGGACCCTGTTTGCCCAATGGCAGGAGTTGGGAAGGCTCTATGAGGATAGCGGCTATCTCACCTATCTGAAACATGGGGGGATGAGGATGGAAGAGGAGCCCGGCTGGGCCCTGATGAGGGAGATTCGCCAATACGGCACAGACCCTGGCCCGGACCTGGAGACAGAGAGACTGAGGGGGCAGCTCCTCCTCCAGATGGCCCAGGAACTCGACCAACAGAGAAGGGAAGTTCTGGAGGAGCTCTTGGGAGTGAGCGAGCGGGAAAAGGATCTCATGAGGGAAATGGGCTTGGAGGCCCCTGAGGAGACGGGCTTCTCGTCACAGCCCCTTCCATCGCCCGAAGAGGACGATTTCCTGATTCCCCAGAGGCTCTTGGCCTGGGCCGAGCTTCTAGGTGCCTCGGGTTACAGGGAGAGTGAAGTCCTTCTGACCATGAACAGGCTGGCTGTGGAATATCTGGTGGAGAAGGCACTGGAGGTGGGCGGGCAAAAGGGCCAGATGGGACCGGTTCCCCTCCTGGAGGTGAGGATCCCCCTTTTTTCACCGCTGGGCTCTGGGCCCACAGGGAAAATGAGGGCTGCTTTGAGGGAGGTCAGGTCCTGGGTCACATTTTGCGAGGAGATGAGGAACCTCTTGTCCGAGGCGAGCCGGATCACCGAGGAAGCCCAAATGAGGGCTAGGATTCCCAGGGCGAGGGCGCTCGAGGCGTATTTCAACGATGAGGTCAAAGACCAGCTGATCCAAAGGCTCGCTTTCCTGGAGACTCATGGGAAAGGGAGGTGGGCCGAGAGCACCATGAGGTTCCTCCTGATCCCGAGGGAGATCCTCTTGGGGAGAGCAAACGGGGAGGAGAAGGGGCCACTGCCCATTGTGCACCTGGAGGAAAAGTAGCGTTCCTCGAGGATTGACCCTTGGGAAACGAACTCTCGCGTCTCCGCCCAAGGGGGTCTCTCCAACTGGTCTTTGAGTGTGGGGAAAGATGGATTTCTCCGACATCCGGAGCCCTCTCGGTAGCGAGGGCTCGGGCGCGGGTGGCACCCGGAAAGGGAGGAAGGTTGACGAGATGAGGAGAAAAAGAGCCCTTCTTGCCTTGGAAGACGGGACCTTCTTCAGGGGTTACTCTTTCGGGGCAGAGGGAGAGGCTTACGGTGAGATAGTGTTCAACACCTCCATGTGTGGCTACCAGGAGATACTCACCGATCCTTCGTACAAGGGTCAGATTGTGACCATGACCTATCCCATGATAGGGAACTACGGGGTCAACCCCCAAGATGTTGAGTCTTGGAGGCCCCATGTAGAGGGGTTCGTGGTAAGGGAATATTCTCCTGTGTACAGCAACTGGCGTGCAACTGGCTCCCTGGGAGATTACCTCAAGGAGCACGGGATAGTGGCCATAGAAGGTGTGGACACAAGGGCCCTGACCAAGCACATAAGGCAGGCAGGTGCCATGAGGGCGGTGCTTTCCACCGAGGATCTGGATCCCGATAGCTTGGTGGAGAAGGCCCGCAAATCCCCCGGACTTGTGGGGAGGGATTTGGTCAAGGAGGTCACCTGCAAGGAACCCTTCGAGTGGGACCATTTGAGTCTCAGGCTGGGCGGTCGCGAGGGGAGACTCGAGATCCCGGAATCCGGATCCGACACTCGTTACAGGGTCGTGGCCATAGACGGGGGAGTGAAATACAATATCCTCCGCCTCTTGGCTGCAGCTGGATGCCGGGTCACGGTCGTTCCCGCAAACACGACAGCCAGAGAGATCCTCGAGCTCGAGCCAGAGGGGATATTTCTCTCCAACGGTCCTGGAGACCCGGAGGGGGTTCCGTATCTCGTGGAGACGGTGAGGGAACTCCTTGGCAAGAGGCCCATCTTCGGCATTTGCCTGGGTCACCAAATATTGGGGCTCGCCATGGGAGGCAGAACCTTCAAGCTGAAGTTCGGCCACAGGGGAGGCAACCAGCCAGTCAAGGATCTGAGGACGGGAAAGGTTGACATAACTGCCCAAAACCATGGCTTCTGTGTGGACATGGAGAGCCTGGATCCCCACGAGGTGGAGCTCACTCACATCAATCTCAATGACAAGACTTTGGAAGGGATGCGCCACAGGGGGCTCCCCATTTTCTCCGTCCAGTATCATCCAGAGGCATCCCCAGGGCCCCACGACGCCTCATATCTTTTCCAGGAATTCGTGGCCATGATGGAGAGGAATCGAAGATCGCGTGGTTGAGGAAGGAGAGTTCCGGGCTTGCCTCGAGAGGGCTGCCAAAAAAACAGACAGGTCCCCATGACGATGAGGAGAAATGCCCAAGAGGACTGACATAGAGAAGATCCTGATCATAGGTTCGGGCCCCATAGTCATAGGCCAGGCCTGCGAGTTCGACTATTCCGGAAGTCAGGCCTGCAAGGCATTGAGGGAAGAAGGGTACGAGGTGGTCCTCGTGAATAGCAATCCCGCCACCATAATGACAGACCCCGAGATGGCCCACAGGACTTACATAGAGCCTATTATCCCAGAGGTCGTGGCGAGGATCATAGAGAAGGAGAGGCCCCATGCCCTCCTCCCTACCCTTGGTGGCCAGACCGCCCTGAACGTCGCGGTGAAGCTCGCGGAATCTGGCGTCCTGGATGATTTTGGGGTGGAGATGATAGGTGCCAAACTCGAGGCCATAAGGAAGGCGGAAAACAGGGAGCTTTTCAGGGAGTCCATGGCGAGAATCGGTCTCGACCTTCCGAGAAGCGGTCTCGCCCATTCTGTCGAGGAGGCGAGGGCAGTGGCCGCTGACCTGGGCTTTCCCCTGATAATAAGGCCGGCCTTTACACTGGGCGGAATAGGAGGGGGGATTGTCTACAACTCCGAGGAGCTCGAGGAGAAAGTCTCGAGGGGCATAGAGGCCAGCATGATAGGCCAGGTGCTTCTCGAGGAAAGCGTAATAGGGTGGAAGGAATACGAGCTCGAGGTGATGCGGGATCTCAAGGACAACGTGGTCATAATTTGCTCCATAGAGAATCTGGATCCCATGGGAGTGCATACGGGCGATAGCATCACAGTTGCTCCAGCCCAGACCCTCACGGACAGGGAATATCAGAGGATGAGGGATGCGGCCATAGCCTGTATAAGGGAAGTGGGGGTGGAAACTGGGGGATCCAATATCCAGTTCGCCATAAACCCCCAAAACGGTCGCATGGTGATAATAGAGATGAACCCCAGGGTTTCGAGAAGCTCGGCTCTGGCTTCCAAGGCAACGGGATTTCCCATCGCCAAGATAGCGGCAAAGCTCGCTGTTGGTTACACTCTGGATGAGATAGCCAACGACATCACTCGTGAGACCCCCGCATCCTTCGAGCCCACGATAGATTACTGCGTGGTCAAGATACCGAGGTTCACCTTCGAGAAATTTCCCGGATCCGATCCTACCCTCAACACATCGATGAAATCCGTTGGCGAGACCATGGCCATAGGACGCACCTTCAAGGAAGCCCTCCAGAAGGGTCTGCGGTCCTTGGAGATAGGTCGCTATGGCCTGGGCAACGATGGGAAGGATGCCTTGGTCTGGTCAGGGGATACGAGGCCCCACAGGCTCGCAGGTCCGGTTCAGATGGAGCTGTGGAGGAGAAGGCGCGATCCCTCGAGGCTCACCCGTGAGGAGCTCATGGAGGCCATAAGGGAAAAGCTCAGGGTGCCCAATGCCATGAGAATCTTCTTCATACGCATGGCCCTCAAAGAGGGGATGGGTGTGGAGGAGATACACAGGCTGACCCATATAGATCCATGGTTCCTACACCACATAAGGGAAATAGTCGAGCTGGAAGAGGAGCTGGAGGCGTTGAGGCCCCGTGGCGAGGTGGATTTGGAGATCCTCAAGAGGACAATTGACAGGGAAACCCTCTGGAAGGCCAAGTCCTATGGTTTCTCAGACGTTCAGTTGGCCCACATGTGGGGGACGGATGAAGAGACTGTGAGGCAACTGAGAATTTCCCTCGGGGTGGTCCCTGCCTTCAAACTCGTGGATACGTGTGCTGCTGAATTCGAAGCCTACACACCTTACTATTACTCCACCTATGAGGAGGTGGACGAGAGCCGGCCCAGCGCGAGACCCAAGGTCGTGATCCTGGGAGGAGGTCCCAACAGGATAGGGCAAGGGATCGAATTCGATTATTGCTGTTGCCATGCATCCTTCGCCCTCAGGGAGATGGGGTATGAGAGCATCATGGTGAATTCGAATCCAGAGACCGTGAGCACAGACTATGACACATCCGACAGACTCTACTTCGAGCCCCTCACGAGGGAGGATGTCCTGGCCATTGTGGAAAAGGAAAAGCCCATCGGAGTCATAGTCCAGTTCGGAGGTCAGACCCCCCTGAACTTGGCCGTTCCCCTCCAGAAGGCAGGTGTCAGGCTCCTTGGAACATCCTCGGACAGCATAGACAGGGCTGAGGACAGGGAACGTTTCAAAGAGCTCATAAAGAAGCTGGGCCTGATGCAACCCGAAAACGGGACAGCGACAACAGTTGCCCAGGCCAAGAAGGTGGCCTCCGAGATAGGGTATCCTGTTGTCGTGAGACCCTCCTTCGTCCTCGGTGGAAGGGCGATGGAGATAGTGTACCACGAAAGGGACCTCGAGGCATTCATGGACCTAGCTGTGGAAGCCTCGCCCGAGCGGCCGATTCTCATAGACAAATACCTGGAGGACGCCATAGAGATAGATGTGGATGCTGTGGCAGATGGAACAGATGTCGTCATTGCGGGAATCATGGAACACGTGGAAGAGGCAGGGATCCACTCGGGAGACAGCGCTTGCGTCCTTCCACCTATAACCCTTAACGAGAGGGTTTTGGAGGAGATAAGGAGAAATACCCACGCCCTGGCCAAGGAATTGGAGGTAGTGGGTCTCATGAACGTTCAGTTCGCCGTGAAAAATGACATAGTGTATGTTCTTGAGGTGAACCCCAGGGCCTCGAGGACAGTGCCGTTCGTGAGCAAGGCAACGGGTATCCCGTGGGCCAAGGTGGCCACTCGGGTGATGATGGGGCAGAAGCTCAGGGAACTGGGGATAACGAGGGAGGTGATTCCCCCTTACCTCGCTGTGAAGGAATCCGTCTTCCCGTTCAAGAGGTTTCCAGGGGTGGACGCTGTATTGGGGCCGGAGATGAAGTCCACAGGGGAGGTGATGGGCATAGATGCCACATTCGGCATGGCCTTCGCCAAAAGTCAGCTAGCGGCTGAGCTCAAGCTTCCCCTTTCGGGCACGGTTTTTGTGAGCGTGAGGAACAAGGACAAGCGAAACATACTCTACATCGTGAAGAGGCTTGTGGACCTGGGCTTCGATATAGTCGCCACGGAGGGTACTGCAAATGCCCTCATAAGAAACGACATAGAGGTCACCCGCATAAGAAAGGTCTCGGAGGGGAGGCCCAATGTGGTGGACCTCATAAAGAACGGCAAGATACAGCTCATAATCAATACCCCCACAGCAGGACGCACCCCCAGAGAGGACGAGGTCGCGATTCGGACAACTGCCACTGCCTTCAATGTCCCCATTGTGACAACGGTAAGTGGAGCTGCTGCTACCGTAAATGCCATAGAGGCTCTCAAGAAGAAGAAAATCGATGTATGCGCTATCCAGGATTATCACAGAGTGGCCCTCCAGGGTCGCTGACTCGGCCGCCCCGAAATCTCCGATGCAGAAGGTAACCATCACAGGAAACCCACCCGATTCGTCTCAGCCTTCCAGAGAAGAAGTTCTGGGAAAGATTCCATTTGGAAATGGGAGAAGCCCTTGCGGCTCCTTCGGAATAGCATTAAGCTCCAAAAAACGGTTCTGGCTTTTCAGGTGGTTCAAGAAAGGCTTGGGAGGCGAAGATGCAAATCGCGGGGAATTTGGCTCTCCTCACGGACCTCTATCAACTCACCATGGTGGGGGGATATGTGAGGGAGGGGAAGACAAACCAATGGGCCAATTTCGACTATTTCTTCAGAAGGGTACCGGACGATGGTGGATATTGTGTGCTTGCGGGCCTCGAGGATTTGATCCAGTACATCGTGAATCTCAGGTTCACCCAGGATGACCTGAGCTATTTGGAGAGCCTGGGCCTTTTCCCCAAGGAGGTCCTGGATTATCTCGAGTCCTTCAAATTCACAGGCGACCTGTGGGCCATGCCCGAGGGGACAGTGGTCTTTCCCCACGAGCCCTTGATTCGAGTAAAGGCCCCCCTTCCCCAGGCCCAGCTCATAGAGACAGCACTTCTGAACATAATGAATTTCCAGACCCTCATAGCCACCAAAGCGGCGAGGGTGTGCTGGGCAGCGAATGGTGGGCCGGTTGTGGACTTTGGCCTGAGGAGGGCTCACGGTCCCAACGGAGGCCTCATGGCCTCTAGGGCCGCGTACATAGGGGGTGCGGAGGGCACATCCAATGTTCTAGCGGGTCGTCTCTACGGAATACCAGTGAGAGGAACCCATGCCCACTCTTGGGTGGAGAGCTTTCCATCGGAGATAGAGGCCTTCAGGGCCTACGTCAAGTCTTATCCCGACACCTCCATTCTCCTCGTGGATACATACGACACCTTGAGAAGCGGGGTTCCCAATGCAATCCAGGTGGCCAAGGAATTGAAGGAAATGGGCTACAGGCTGAGGGGCATAAGGCTGGATAGCGGCGACCTCGCATATCTCAGTAAAGAAGCTAGAAAGATGCTCGACGACGCTGGCTTCAAAGATGCGATCATAGTCGCATCGAGCGATCTGGACGAGTGGCTCATAGAGAGCCTGAGAAGACAAGGGGCAAGGGTGGATGTCTGGGGGGTTGGGACGAGACTTGTGACCTCCTATACCACCCCAGCCTTGGGAGGGGTGTACAAGCTCACGGCTCTCGATGAGGATGGAAAGAGAATGGTCCCCAAGATAAAGAGATCGGACAACCCGGACAAGATAACGAATCCAGGGGTCAAGAAGGTGGTGAGGATGTTCGACCCTTCAGGGCAGATGAGGGGTGATGTGATCTTCCTGGAGGAGGAGAGGCTTCCCAGGGGAAGAAGCTTCAGGGCCCACCATCCTGTCTATCCCCATGTGTACAAGACCTATCCAGAGGATTTCCAGATGGAAGAACTTCTCGTCCCGATTTTTCAGAAAGGGAAGTTGGTGTACAAGAGCCCTCCCCTGAAGGAGATAAGGGACAACACCTTGAAGAACCTGGCGAAACTGGATCCAGCCTACAAGAGGTTCCACAATCCCCACGTCTATCATGTGAGTCTGAGTCCCAGGCTCTACAGGGTGAAACAGATGCTCCTCAAGAAGGCTACAGAGGGGTTTTTGGCTGCCAAGTGATGGTAGTCCCTAATCTTTAGCCCCTCGAAGGGGCCCCAATCCCATGGCGAGAGACCCATCGGGGCGGGCCTTTTTCACTCACCCAGTTCGATTTTCCACCCACGCCACAGCCTTGTTTCACGGTAGCGGGCCTCCCCCGCATGTAAAGATCCTCGGACCATAGCAGTTTGGGTTGGGGTCCCAGCTGGTGCGTCTTTTTCCTTGCCGGTGCTATGATCGCGACACGAATCATCAGGGTTGCTCTGCGTCCCCCGTGAGCTTGGCCGGAGAACCGCGTGGCTTCTGAGGCCTTGCCCTGGATAGCGATGGATGCCAGGTACATGAAAGATTCGGGTCTATCTATGCTCACGGGAGGCCAATAGCAGCTGGCTAAACCGCAGTCCCCCAAACCGCTCAAAGTCCTGCTGAAGGATTTTGACAAATGTCCAATTTTGGCCTGTCACCAGCGAAACTTTCTGGGCCCACTCGGTGGCCGCTTCAACTTTCGCCGGGGTGTCTTCTTGTTTGTCCCATCCTTCCCCCTTTGTTTCTAACAAAAAATGACCCTCTGCCGTCTCCACGATAAAGTCAGGCGTGTAATGGCGCAGGTAGCCCTGAGGGTCATGGTACGGGATACGCAAGGGCATACGCGGCAGGACCCGCGTATACGCCAGCACTTCGGCTTGAGTGTCGAGGTAGCGCATGAACTGCTTCTCAAATTCCGAGCTGCGCGGGTAAGGGAGTCCTTCCCTTTCGCCTTCAGCGAAAACCGTTTTCCTGGCCGGGTAGACGGGCTCCGAGGTGTGAAATGCCTTGCCATCGTTCCATTGGCTCACATTCCATCGCTCCAGGAGCTCGTATGGCTCTTCCACCACCTGCAAGCGCAAGATGGCATCCACGAATACATCCCGAATCTTTTCCCGAACCGGCAGGTGGTTCAGTTTGCGCACCGTATCCTGTTCGCTCATATCTATGGGCGAGTCGAAAAGACGCTCTTCGATGTACTGCCTTACCTTGGGCACGATTTCAGCGAATTGGGCGGAGGCGCCACAACGGGAGAGGATGGCCTTGGTGATATTGGCCAAATAGACCTCATAATGGTCGGTGTAGTCGAAGGACAGTTCGCGCTCCAGGTCGGTCTTCTGGGTGAGTAAGTCTTTTTCGCGGTACATCACCTTGGGCAGGGTGATCTCGGCCCAGGGGAACCATCCCCCTGGCAGAGACTTCACGTCCAGGTCAACGATGCGACGCACATCGCGAGTTATGCCACCTGCGAGAATGGGGATGGAAAAGTCGTACTGGAGTTTGGCCGGATCCACAGGCACGATGTTGGCGGGCTCATAGACCCGCCGGGCTTCGGTAATCTCGATGTCCAGGTCCTCGTTCTTGATCTCTGCGTTCCACAGGTCGCGGAAGCGGGGGTGATCAATGACGATCAATTTCTATTCCCAGCCGGTGTTGACAGGCGTCATGCGCCGCAGCCCCCGGCCCAGGGTCTGCTCAGCTAGAATCGCAGACTCATAAGAGCGCAAGGGGACGATAACGCAGACGTTCTTCACGTCCCAGCCCTCTTTGAGCATCATCACGCTGACGATGGCCTCGTACTCGTTGGTGTCAATGGAGCGCGCCGCTTCTCGCGCCCTCTCCAGGCCTTTCTTGGTGATGACCCCGGAGGTGTCAGTATGGATGACCAGTGTCTTGAGCCGATGTTCTCGTTCCAGATAGGCGCCCACTTTATCCGCATTGCGCGTCTGGTCAGCCATTACGAAGAGAACGGGCTTTTTCCCCGCAAGTTTGAAGTCACGCTGGAATTGCCGAAAGACCTCCACGCCGGTATCGATTTGCAGTTGGTTCTTCTTAACATAGTCCTTTATCAGCGGCTCCGGCGCATGCTCGATCTCGCCGATCTTGGGGCGTTTGACCACCTGGTCGCGAATCGCCGCCGCTAACGGATAATCGTAGATGATAAGGGGGAAGAAAACTTTTCGGTCGCCTGCGCCAGTATACGGGGTGGCCGAAAAATCCAGTTGCATCACCAGCCCTTCGCTTCCCCGAGTGCGCCCCGCTTCGTGCAGCCGGCGGATAGCTTTTGGCCCACTCCAGGTCGTCGGAGTGTACGTGGTGGGCCTCATCGTTGAGCACAAGCAGGTCGGGATGCTCAGTCAGAGCACGTTCGAGGTCCACGCGGGTCAGGGGCTGTCCCTTGACTACGTATGGGCCGAGGGCTTCGTGAAGTACATTGGCTGGTTCAGTCTCTTTCTCTTCGTACAGTTGCTGGACGTTGGTCAGGTAGAGGGTGCCGAAGGCGTGGGGTGCAGTGACTTGACTCTGGTAGACCAGTTGTAGGTCAAAATCCGCTTCCCATTCCGGCGGGATGAAGGGAAAGTTCTGGAAGATGGCGTTGTCTTCAAAGGCTTCATTGAGCCGGTCGAGCACGATCAGGTTGGGCGCGATGAGCAGGAAACTGGAGGTGTAGCGACAGCCGTTTTGGGTGCGGAAGAAGCGATTGAAATACTTTCAAACGATGGCCAGCGCCATGACAAAGGTCTTGCCGGAGCCGGTAGCCATCTTGAAGCAATATTTGGGCCAGTTATCGGTGGTGGGGTCGAAGGTCAGGCTGACGTCAAAGTTGCGCGCCAGGCTGTAAAGGTTATGTAGCGGCAGACCTCATAGACATAGATGAGGGCTTCGATGGCCTAGGCCTGGGCGCGCCAGAATTTGAAGGGCATCATGGATGATGCCCATACACCATCATTCAGCCAGTGCTCTTCCTGAAACCAGAACTCCACCAATCGCTGGGTGACAGGGCTGGCGCGCTCGTAGCCCCTCTCACGCCAGGCGGCGACGGCAGATTTGATTTTGTGGTCGAGAGGGATGGTAACCATAGTTTTTACAGTTGACTCAACATCGCCAGCACTTGTTGGGCCAGCGTCATATCTCTCACCGTCATCGTATCGAGGCGTGGCACCGAGTCTTCGTAGTCCGCCTTATTGCGGTCTATCCGTAGTCGGTTCAGATTTTCGCCTATCTGCTTGCGCCTCGAATCAGGACTGTCCCTGAACTGGTCACGCACATAAGCATGGACTTGAGCGTCTCCAGGAAGGGGGTGTCCTTCTTGATCGCGCAGGTGATTGCGCGCCTGACAGAAAGCGGCATAATATGCGCGACTGATAGCCGAACGTTGACGTGCCTCCTGCCCTGCCGGAGTCCCAGTCTGTCCGACGAGTTCTTGCGCCAGATTGAAATACTCCAACTAATTGAAGCTCATTGCTACTCCAGATGAATACACAGTTTCCCCCGGCTTCTATGTGACACCTCCAGCCACCAACTCTTGTCAAAGCGGTCAAGACTGGCGAGGGCTTCAATTGGATCAAGATCCGTTCGGATGAAAACAACTAACTGGCGATCACCAATCGCTTCCGGGTCCGTGACAACCTCCAGAAACACCGGAGATGGTCCAAAATGCTGAACGATCTTGTCGTAAGCCTCCAGGAGTAGTGGGACAAGAAATGGATAGGCTTTGATAAAGCCGATTACCTCATTTCGCCTTCGGAGGACGTACCTTTGCTCGACCAGCGACAGGAGATTTGGCTGCTGCCATACCGGTATCATTTCGCGGTACACAATTGAGCTTGCTGAAGTAACCTCCATGATTGGCTCTTGTGCCCTCTGCGCTGCTGTTTTTGGCAGCGTGGTTCCATAGGTCATTTCTCTGTCACCTCCCCGAACATCTTCCGTAGCCGGTCGGTGATGCAGGCCTCAAATACTTCTTCAACATGGGCGTGAGCGATTTCTATCCACTCAAACACCTCGTCTTGTGATACTCCGCCAGCTCGAACCAGGAAATAGTCCAGGTCGAGCATCACCGCGATCGCATCCGGTGTCTCCGGAGCTGCGCTGGCCAACTGCAACCTGAGAGCATCGCGAGAGCCCTCAAAGGGAATTTGGATGCCTACAATAAAGGGACCGTAATCCTGAGGGAGCCTCTCGCCCACAAAAGGCCGGAACTCAAAGTAGTCTGCCAATTCGACGCGCTCGCCGGGAAGCTCGATACGGTTGATATATCGCAACCCGATGCGCTGGATCCCCCTGGGGTTGGCCGCAGACAGGTAGGCCTCAAGCCCTTGTCGGATCAATGGCACGAACTCTTGCCAGGTAGGATAAGGCTTCAAGTGGTTGACGGCTAGCAGATTGGGTCCAACCTGAATAAGAGCCTTTTCATCCTCGCGCAAGAACTGCATTCGATCGGCGGTTAGGACTTGTTGTTCGACGCCTCCTGGACCGGCTGCGACGCTAACTTCAAATGCCTTCCCCTGGCGTCTTATGGGAAAGCTATCCCGGATCTTCCCGTAGACCAGGCCCGGGACAGCCATATCCCAAGGTTCACCCGGTTCAAATCGGAACTCGCAAAAAGCTTCAACAATCGGTGGATTCCGGTATTTCTTGCCCATGAATCAAGCCTCTCTTTCAGAGATTGTGATCTCTACCATCTTCGTCGTATCGTTGCCGAAGATGTCTACAACCTTCACCAGCACCTTGTAAGCACCTGGCTCGTCGCACGTGAAGACCCAATTTAGATCAAAGGGAAACTCGGCGGCCTCGGCCTGGCTCCAGAAGCACCTCTTGCTAGGCCACAATTGTCGAGCGAGCTTCTCAGTCCTCTGGGCCTCCTCCGTCATCCCTTGATCCTATTTGACCGTATCTACTCCTCTCCCTGCCTTATAGCCCAAAATGCTCAGAGGGCCAAGCTCAAGATCGATGGGAAATCTGCGGGGGGCGACCCCCCACCCAGAGGACTGCTCATCGTAGGATCCGCGCGAAATCCTTTTTCACGAGGCACTTCACGTTTTGACGGGTATCCAAATACCCTCTCTGTATATCAATCGGGAGAAAGGCTCCAGAGGGTCGACTTCCGATGGCTTGGACTTGGGAGAAGGAGATCTCGTTTCGTGATACTCAGGGTCCCATGGCATGAGGAGCAATGGACCCCAGCGCGTCCTGACCGTCCTGGGCAATCTAACCTCTCCCCAGGACGTTCTTTCGAGAAGACTCCCCAACCCTCCCTCCTCCTCCAATCTCATTATCTCCCACAGGGTGACCAGGGTCGGAGGGCTCAATGGAAGGATCCCCCTGTGGTTGCCCAGCAAGGCCTCTTTCGGCTTTGTCCATTTCCCATCCACGGTCTCAACGGGGTCGGGACTGCATACTTGTCCCTCGGGGTGAAGGGCAATGAAGAACCTCGTGTCGAACCTCATCTGCTGGATGACAGGGGTCACCCAATGGGCAAAGGGAGCAAGGGCGGAGACGGAAAGCCTCAAGCCCTCATCCAAGACCATGTCCCTGAACCAGCGGGCTGAATGGTGAAAAGCGCCCCTCCTCCCTCTCCATACCTGATAAGGGAGAACGTTCTCGCACATTAGCACCCCGGCCTCCTCAAAGGTCTCCCTTATGGCACAAATCACATGGCCAATGGCATCCTCAGGAAGGAGCCCCTCGCTTAGCCTCCTCAGCGCCTCTTCTGGGTCCTGATCCAGGTGGTCTTGCCATATGGAGGGATCTCGATCGAGGGGGTGTACCGTTCCCCCGGGGAAGACGTAAAGATTGGGCATGAAGCGGCTCTGAGGGCTCCTCCGTAGGAGGTACACGAGGGCTTGGCCCCATTCATCCGTGCGAAGAAGAATGAGGGTCGACGCCAGCCTCGGGACCTGTGGAGATGACTCCTCCCCATCCATCACATAGAAAACCTACCACGTCCCTTACTCCAGGGCAAGGAAAACGCTCCCCCAGGGGAAGACATGGGTTCCAAAGGCCCTCTAACTGTGGGAGCTCGTAGAACCTCCCCCTTATGGGGAGAGGGGTTTTTGAGTGGAGGAGTTTTCATTTGACAAAAGATCCTTTAGGTCATAATCTGAAGCTTGCGGCCTTTTGGCCCGCCAAGTGATATGAGAAGGGAGCAAAGAGATGTCGAGGAGTGCAATATTTGTGGGTGCCCTGCTTTTTTTGGGGGCATGGGGGGTGGCAATGGCGTCGGAAGACAAGAGTGAAAAGCAGGGCGATGTTCCCAAGGTCGTCGCGAAGGTCAATGGCAAGAGCATAAGCGGAGAGGAATACAAGAAGCTCTTCAAGCAGATGGAAGCTTCCCAGGCTCAGCAGGGCCCTGGAGGACAGGTGCCAGATCCCAAGGCCCTGAAAGAGCAAGTTATGGATCGTCTCATCACCATAGAGGTTCTTTCCCAGAGGGCTGAGGAACTCAAGATAAAACCTGACCCCAAGGAGTTGGACCAGAAGATGGAGGAGATAAAGCAGAATGTGGGTGGAGAAGAGGCCCTCAAAGAGGCCCTGAAGGCCCACGGAATAAGTCTCCAGGAGCTGAGAGCGGATGTGCAGAGGTCCATGAGCATTCAGAAGCTCCTGGACCAGGAGGTCTTCGAGAAAGTGACAGTTGACAAGGCCGAGGCCAAGGGGTTCTACGACTCCAACCCACAGGTTTTTCGCATACCGGAACAGGTGAGAGCCAGGCACATAGTGATAAGGGTGAAACAGGGGGCAAGCGAGCAGGAAAAGAAACAGGCCCGGGCTGAGATAGAAAAGGCAGCTGAGAGGATAAAAAAAGGGGAGCCTTTCGAGAATGTGGCCAGGGAGATCTCCCAGGACGGCTCTGCTCAAAGGGGCGGAGATCTGGGCTACTTTAGCAGGGGGCAGATGGTCCCGGAGTTCGAGAACGTGGCCTTCAGCCTCGAGAAAGGCAAGGTGAGCCCTGTTGTGGAGACCCAGTTCGGCTACCACCTCATAAAGGTGGAGGACAAAAGGGAAGCTAGGACACTGGGGTTTGAGGAGGTAGAGCCAAAGATAGAGGAGTTCCTGAGACAGAAGAAAGGAGAGGAGAGCCTGAGGGTATACGTGAATGGTCTCAAAAGTCAGGCCAAGATCGAGAGGGCAAGTTTCTGAGAAAGGTTCGGAACTGCAGACCTCAGGGGCCGAACCAAAGGCCCCATGGCTGCATAGGGGTGTCCGGGGCATCTTGTAAAGAAGGGGAAAGGAGGTGTGTTGATGAGAGGAAAGTGGATTGTCATTGGGTTGATGGGCCTTTTTCTAATTGCCGGATGCGCACCGACTCATATGGGTGTGCCAGACAGGGCTCTCATAGTTCCTGGGGAATTTTCCCAGACCGAGGCTGCCATAGCCGCCTCCGAGCAGTCCGCTGGGGCCAAACACTGCCCCGAGAAGATAGCCAAGGCCAAAGAGCTAGCCAAGAAGGGTGTAGAGGCTTACTGGGCGTGCAGGACCGATGAGGCCATGAAACTTCTCGCTGATGCCAGGAACCTGGCCAAGGAAGCGGAAGGTTGCCAACCTCCTCCGCCTCCTCCAGCTCCCAAGCCCGCGCCTGCTCCTGCGCCGCCGCCTCCTCCCAAGAAGGAGCCAGTGAGCTTCCATTCGGTGTACTTCGATTTCGACAAAGCCACCTTGAAGCCCGAGGCGAAAGCCGAGCTCGACAGGGCAGCGAAGATCCTCCTCGAGAATCCTGAGCTCACCCTCGAGCTTCAGGGCCATACGGATTCCATTGGAACCGATGCTTACAACAAGGCCCTCGGAGAGAGAAGGGCCAAGGCAGTGTTCGAATATCTCAAGGCCAAGGGAGTGGCACCCCATAGGCTGAAGGTAGTGAGCTACGGAGAGTCAAAGCCGGTTGCGCCCAATAACACGGAGAAGGGAAGGGCCAAGAATCGTCGTGTGGATCTGACCATAGTGAAGTGAATCCAGAAAGGCCCCAGGTACACCCCAAGGGGGCGGCCTCCAGGCCGCCCCCAATGACAGAGATCCTCTACTTCCAGACAATCGCCACGTTCGTCTTCGGAGAGCTTCTCTTCCATGCTGATCCAAAAGGGGGAGGTGCCTGGCGAAAGGGGAGAGAAGACCTCATGGGGCTTTTGACACCCAATGGAGGAACGGAATCATGAGGGGAAGCCCCAGTGGAATTGACCTGATGAGGGGACAAAGGTCACGAGGGCCGGGATGATGGTCTTATGAGGCTCGACTCCAAGAGGGCGAGCAAAGATCGACATCGCTCGGCAAGGGGAATCGGTGGAGTCGATCCGTGGAGGGGATGGAAATGACCGTGGAAAGGTTGAGGCGAGGAGAAATGGCTGTGGGGACCATGATCCGCACAGTTGGAACTTCCACCATAGCAATGCTCGCTGCCAAGGCTGGTTTGGACTTCATCATGGTGGATCTGGAACACGGGCCCATGGACATGGAGACACTGGAAGACGTGTTCAAGGTGGGAAGAAGTCTGAAATTGGCGTGCTTCGTGAGGGTCCCCGAGTTGACCAAGGCATATGTCTCCAGGTGCCTGGATCTCGGGGCTACGGGGGTCATGGTTCCCATGCTGGAGTCGAGGGAACAGGCAGAGAGATTCGTTCACTATGCCAAATACCCCCCACTGGGTGGCCGTGGTTTTGGCGGAATAGGGGCCCACACCCATTACACCCCAATTCCCCCAGATGAAACCAGTGGTTTCATGGAGAGGGCCAATCTGGAAACCCTCACAATAGCTCAGATCGAGACAAAAGGGGCCATCGAAAACATAGATTCCATAGCTTCCGTGCCAGGATTGGACGCCCTTCTCATAGGACCAAACGACCTTTCCATATCCATGGGATGCCCTGGGGATCTTCTGGGAGCCAGGCTCATGGAAGCGATCTCTCGGGTAGCAGAGGCTGCAAAGGCCCATGGGAAGATATTCGGGATGCACGCCCCTGATCCCCTCCTCGAGAGGTGGATACCCGAGGGTCTCAAGCTTGTCATGAGCAGCCTTGATACAAACATTCTCCTTGCCGGAATGAAAGGGATAGCCAGTCGTTACAAGGCATGAACACACTTGTCAAAGGAGGGGTCTCATGCCGAAATTCTCAGCAAATCTCAGCATGCTCTTCACTGAGGTGGATTTTCTGGACAGGTTTCAAAAAGCCGCCTCTTTCGGCTTCAAGGGAGTGGAATATCTCTTCCCCTATGGCTGGAAAAAGGAAGTCCTCGCTGAAAAGCTGCATTCCTCAGGCCTCACACAGGTCCTCCACAATCTCCCAGCGGGTGATTGGGAGAGGGGAGAGAGGGGCATTGCTTGCATCCCAGGAAGAGAGGGGGAGTTCCAGGACGGTGTTGGCCTCGCCGTAGAGTACGCTAAGGCCCTTGGTTGCAAGCAGCTGAATTGCCTCGTGGGAATACCCCCAGCCCATGAATCCCCGGAGAAGGTGAGGCGCACCCTTGTGGAGAATCTCAAGTTCGCAGCAGAAGCGCTTGAAAGGGAGGGCATTCGCTTGCTCATAGAGCCCTTGAACAGCAGGGACATCCCGGGCTTCTACTTGGTCCACACTCGGCAGGCCCTCTCCATCATGGAGGAGGTCGGACATCCCAATCTCTACCTCCAGTACGACGTGTACCATATGCAGGTGATGGAGGGAGATCTCATCAATACCATCCGCTCCAACATATCGAGGATCTCCCACATCCAGATAGCTGACAATCCTGGAAGGAACGAACCCGGAACAGGGGAGATAAACTTCCCCAATCTCTTCAAGGCAATAGACGAAGCTGGTTACAAAGGGTGGATAGGCTGCGAGTACAAGCCTTCCTCCAAGACCGAGGAAAGCCTCTCCTGGCTCCTGCCATATCTCCGTGGTTGAGCCTGGATAACCGAGCTAGGATCCTATCCCTGCCATCTGCTCCATGAGGATAGCTAGGCCCGAGTGGTCCAGCTCCCCCTTCCCTTGTGCCAGAAGGGCGTCCATGAGCTCGGCTGCTTGAGCTGTGGCAAGGAGGGCCACCTTCGTCTCCTTGGCTGTCTGAAGGGCTATGTTCAGGTCCTTCCTGTGGAGCCTCAGACGAAAGCCTGGCTCGAATGTCCTCTCTATCATTCTCTTTCCATGGACCTCTAGGATCCTGCTCTGAGCGAACCCACCCAACAGGGCCTCCCTCACCTTGGCTGGGTCCACCCCGCATTTCCTGGCGAGGGTGAGGGCCTCCGCCACAGCCTGAATCGTGAGGGCCACTATGATCTGATTGCAGGCCTTGGCCACTTGACCAGCCCCTGGGCCGCCTATCAGCACTATGTTCTTGCCCATGGCTTTGAGGATGGGAAGAGCCCTATCGAAGGCCTCCCTCTCTCCTCCCACCATGATGGAGAGGGTGCCCTCCTTGGCCCCTATCTCCCCCCCTGAAACAGGGGCATCCAAGGAGGAGACCCCTTTTTCCTTGAGAGCATCGTGTACCTTTATGGCTGTGGATGGCGCAACTGTGGACATGTCGATGAAGAGCATTCCCTCCCTCGTCCCCTCGATAACCCCCTTTGGACCCAGGACCACTTCCTCCACATCCGGAGAATCGGGGAGCATCGTTATCACCACATCCGTCCTCTCGGCCACCTCTTTGGGACATGTGGCTCCCTGTGCCCCCTGGGAACAGAGCTCCTCCACCGAGGCCCTGCTCCTGTTATGAACGACCAAGGTATAGCCAGCTTTCATGAGATTTTTTGCCATGGGCTTTCCCATTATCCCCAGACCAATGAAGCCGATCCTCTCCATCCTTCTCCCTCCTTCCTATCATCTCTCACCCCTCGAGAATATCCTCTGAGTCCTCTCGCGGGCTTCCATCCCTTCAGTAGAGGAACATGGGCTTTCCCATAACGTGGCGCACCTTTGGTCTGTACTCCTCTATGTCATATAGCTCCCTCACATCCACCCTCTTCTGGCCTGTCGTTATGGTGCTCAAGGGAATGTCCGTGTAGATTCCCTGGTGGAGGGCGACGAGCCTGCCGTAGGTCCCCTTGATGGCCAGGCTCACAGCCATATTGGCATAGTTGACAGCGACCATTAAGTCGAGTGAGTCGGGAGCCCCGCTTCTCATGAGGTACGAGAGCTGCTGGAAGATGATCTCCTCGCCGGTGAGCTTCCTCAGGATCTCTCCTGTCTCCAACCCTATGCCCCCAAGCTTCTTGTGGCCGTAAGCATCCTCCTCTCCCCTTTGGATCATGGTGCCCCCGATCATCCTCGCTCCTTCAGAGATGGTCAACATTGCGTAATTGCTGGGATTGTTCCTTTTGTCCTCCATTATCAGCCTGGCCAGCTTCTCAGGATCGAAAGGGACCTCGGATATTATTGCCCTGTCCACACCAGCCAGGTATGCGGAGATGAGGGAAGTTTCCCCACAGTATCTCCCGAAGAGCTCTATCACCGCTATCCTTTCGTGGGAGCCTGCAGATGTCCTCAATGCGTGGATGAAGTTCACGCTCCTCGTCACGGCCGTGGAGAAGCCTATGCAGTAGTCAGTTCCGAATACGTCATTGTCCATGGTCTTGGGGATGGCGATTACGGGAAAACCCTCTCTGTGGAGCCTTTCGGCGAAGCTCAAGGTGTCATCCCCGCCTATGGGGATCAAGCAGTCTATCCCCAGATGGGACAGGACCTTGAGGATATGTTCCGTGAAATCCACCTTCTCCTTCCCCTCGGAGAAGCGGTCCTTGAGGAAAGGAGGCGCCTCCTTGATCCTCACAGCTGCTGGGTTCGTCCTGGAGGTGTGGAGGTAAGTGCCACCTGTGCGGTCTATGGTCCGAACAAGGGGTTTATCGAGCCAAAGGAGGTTCTCCTGGAAGCTCTCAGGGTCATCGGGGTTGAAACACAGCAACCCGGCCCATCCCCTCCTTATACCCAGCACTCTGAGCCCCTCGTCTATTGCCCTGTAGACTATCGTCTTTATGCAGGGGTTGAGACCAGGTACGTCCCCCCCGCCAGTCAAGACACCGATCACTTTGGGCTTCATGCCCTCTTCACCTCCGAGTCCCTGGTCATTCCTTGAAGGTCTCCTCAGCCCGTTCCCCGTGCAACGGTCTCGATTACGATTCTTTCCCTTTTAGCCCCCTGTCGTCAAGGAGGCCAGG
>Ga0078972_1001620_pt1 | contig 82773 bp, 105 predicted proteins | sample YelNatPaOPGAMG01_FD_67568 | JGI IMG/M metagenome (GOLD analysis project Ga0078972, IMG submission 67568) | Hot spring thermophilic microbial communities from Obsidian Pool, Yellowstone National Park, USA - OP-RAMG-01 (SPADES assembly) (version 2) | ecosystem: Environmental > Aquatic > Thermal...
TTAAATAATTTCTATATTTTCTTACTCTTTTAACATAATTTTCTTTTCTTTTCTTTATCTTTTTTTTAAACCCCCCATAACCTCGCCTTTTTCTTTTTTCTTTTTTCTTTCTTCCTTTAATATTTTTTAAAACTATTGCTTTATTTTTAATTAAGTCTAAGATATCTTGTCTTGTTATTGCTTCTTTAATTTCATCTAATATAGATTCGTTAAAAATGACTCTATCTACTCCAACATTCATTACTCTCGCAACTAACTTTTTTTTCTTTTTTAAGTTCATTTTTTTTCTTTATTTAAAATTTCAATTTTATTTTCACTTGCTTTTTTAATTATCTCTTCTCTTTTTCTCTTTCCAACCTTTGCTATTATTACTATATTTTTTGTTCTATCAACATTACTTAATCCCTTTAAGTTTTTGACTAATATTGGAATTTTTCCATTTATTTTGTATTTTTCTTTTTTTGCTGTGCCAAACCCAATCTGAACCTTTACAGGCCTTCCTTTCTGTCTTGTTCTTATTTTGCTATGTCTCCCTCTTTGTTTTCTCCATTTTTGTTTCTTTTTTTCTTTCCTTCCTAATTTTAAATAATAATTAGTACATCTTCTCACAAATCTTTTTCTTGCCATTTTATCTTCTTGCTCCTTTACATTTTTCTATGATAAATATTCCGTCTTGGAAAATTCTTCTATCTCTATTTCTTATTTTTGTGGCTGCTTCTATATTTGCAGCAACTTGCCCCGCTTTTTCTTTGTCGTGGCTTTCTACTATAATTATGTCTTTTTCTATTTTTACATTAACCCCATCCAGTATTTTTGCTCTTCTTTCTTTTTTTTCTCCAAGAAAATTTTTTATAATAAGCTCATTGTCTTTAATACTAACTGAAACAGGAAAATGAACATGACATATTTGTAATTTATATATATACTTTTCTTGTAATCCTCTAATTATATTTTTTATTTTAGCAGAATTTGTTTTTATTTCCTTCTTCTGTTTTTTAGTTGCTTTTTCATTAATTAATATTATTTTATTTCCTTCTTTTCTTGTTATAAAATTTCCGTGAATTTTCATATTTACTTCTAAATTTTCTTTTTTTATTTGCAAAATATTCTTTTCTATTTCAACTTGAATTCCCTCTGGAATCTCTATTATTTCTTCTATTTTTGTTTTCATTTTGTTAAAAGAAATATGCTATTAAAGAGCCCCCCTTGTTTTTTGTTAAAGCATCATAATGAGTCATTATTCCCTCGCTTGTAGAAATTATTATAATTCCAAAATCTCTTGCAGGAAGATATCTTCTTACATATTTTTCAATTTCTCTTACCCTCACTTCAAATCTTGGTTTAATAGCCTTACAATCATTTAATTTTCCTATAATTATTTTTAATTTTTTATTATTTTTATTTATATTATAACTTTCTATATACCCATTTTTTTTAGCAACTTCTAAAATGTTTAATAAGAGCTTAGAGTAATTACTAATTAAAACTTCTTTATTTTTTGCTTTTTTTGCATTCATTATTTTACTTAATGCATCTGCAACTACATCATGTGACATTTTACCCTCATGAATATTTTTTAAATCCTAATTCTTTAGCTATTTCTCTGAAACACTGTCTACATAAATTTAATCCGTAAGATGAGATGTGTGCTCCAAACCGACCACATCTTTGACATTTTTTTGTGGCAATTCCAAATTTTCTTTCTTTTGGCTTATTATGTTTTAAAAATTTTTCTATTTTAGCTGGTTTTTTCTCTAATTGTTTCAATATTTTATGAAAATCACTTGCTGTCATCTTATTTCTGTATTGAAGTTTTCCTCCATAAATTTAACTATTTCTTCTTTTGAAACATGTTGTTTTTTCGGTAAATTCCCTCTTTTTATTTTTTTTCTTATTACTCTTTTTCCAGCCCTTGCAAAAGAAACCGTAACATCTAAACCTATTATCCCAATATCTCTTTGATATTGTATTCCAGGTATTTCAATATATTCTTTAATACCAAATGAAAAAGAATTTTCTGATATTTGTTTTCTTTTCAATTTATTGTTTTCCGCGATTAGTAATCTTTTTAAAATATCTACTGCCTCTTTTCCTCTTAAGGTTACAAAAGCCCCAACCTCTAACCCCGGGCGTACATTTAAAGAAGGGATTCTTTTATTAGATTTCATTTTTTTAGGCTTTTTTCCTGTTAATCTTTCTAGTAGTTTAGACCCTTTTTCTAAAGCTTCCCCTATTCCTCCAATACTTAACACAACCTTCTCTATCTTCACTTTTCTCATAATATTTTCACTTTTCATTTTTCAACCATTAAGTAATCTAATAAAACATTTATTTTTTCGTTTTTTGATTTTATTTCTGCTATTTTTTTTCCAAAATCAATTTTTTCAATAATCCCCCGTTTACCAATATGCTTTCCTTTTATAATCAAAACCTCCTTTCCTGCTTCTAAAGGAAGAATATCAATTATTTTTTTATTTTTTAAATCAACAATCACAGAACATCCAACTTTAATTTTTTTAGATTCTTTATTATCAACTAAATAATTTCTTCCATTGGTACAATTTACTTGAATTTTATTATTTTTCACTGATTTTTTATTTATAACCTTTAATATTTTTTTATCGGAGTTTTCTTTTATTTCTTTTACTAATAATTTTTTATTTTCCCCCAATATTAAAATATAATATTTTTTATCTATTTCAATAGTATCATTTAATCCTACTGGAAATTTATTATCATTAATTTTTTTATTATTTATTTTAACTTCTTTCTCTTTTAATATTTTTTTGACTTCTTTCCTATTTTTAGCTATATTCATCATATCTCTAATAACAACAAATATTGGGACTGTATTAGTGTTTCCATTAGCAGAAATATATTTCGTTCCTTTCTTTTTTAATACCCAAGTTTTAGGCATTTCCTGTCTTGCTCTGTGCATTTTTTCTCTCCAAAGATTTTATTCTTTTTTTATCTGTTAAATTTAATTCTATAATCTGTAAATTTGAAGGATCTAAAAAAATATTAATTTTAGTTCCGTCTTTTTTTTGTCTTTGTAATCCTTCTACACTTACTTTTAATTTTTTTAAATCTACAATATTTATTTTTCCTGTTTTTCCTTTGAAACTTCCCCTCATTACTTTAACCAAATCCCCCTTTCTCAAAGGAAAATTTCTTCTTGAATATTTTTTTCTTAATTCTTTACTTAAATGAGCTGAAATCATTTTTTTTCTGATGTGTAAACTAGCATTAAATCTATATTTTATCTGCTTTCTTTTCTGTTTACTTGCTCTCCATTTTGTACTAAACTTTTTTTTCATTTTATACTACCACCATTGCTATTTTAGCAATTTCCTTCCATCTTTCTGATATTTCTTTAGGGATCGGGCCTTTAATTTGAGTTCCTTTTGGATTTCCTTTTTCATCTTTTAATAATACTGCTGCATTATCTGTAAAACTAATTCTTTCTCCTGTCATTCTTCTAAATGGTTTCTTTTGTCTTATTATCACAGCATCAAAAACTTTTCCTTTCATATCCGGAATACCATCTCTAACACTAACTTTAATCCAATCTCCAACCCCACAAGAATATTGCCTTCCTTTTCTTGATTTTTTTTTCTTTACCCCTATAATTTTAACTATTTTAGCTCCTGAATTGTCTGCAGCTATTAAATAACTTCCAATATGCAATGCATTTGATATTCTTGCAGATATCGCTTTCATTTTAAATTTTCCAAATTTCAAAGTTAAAATTTATTTTTTTCATTTGCTTTTCTTATTATTTTAATTAAAACAAAATGAATTAGTTTACTTAATGGTCTACATTCTCCAACTAATACATAACTTCCAACCTCGACATTTCTTTCCATACATTTTGGTGTTCTTACATGTAATCTTGTTTTCTTCTTAGCATATCTTTCATATTTTTTTATATAGATTGTTCTTTCAAATTCAATTACTATTCTTCTTGGAAATTTTTTAGTAACATAACCTTCAAAAGTTCTTCCTCTAACTTTTAAATGCCCGTGTATGGGGCATTGTTTATCATTGCATTCTATTTTTTCAATTTCTTTTTCTGACTTTTTGCTCATTTTATGTTTTCTTCTTTAAATCCTAATTCTATTAATATTTTTTTTATTTTTTTAGTATGATCTCCTTGTAGTTCTATTGAGTTATTTTTTATTGTTCCTCCACAAGCGAGTCTTTTTTTTAATTCCTTTATAATTTCCTTCATATCAACATTTTTATCGAATCCGCTTACTAATGTTGAAATTTTACCAAATTTTCTTTTCTCTGTTATTACTTTTATTTCTTGTTCTTCTTTACCTATTTCGCTGCATATACAAATTTCCTTTGGTAATCCACATTTTGGACATATATCCATTTTATTTAACTGTTAACAATCTTGCAATTGCCTTTTTTATCTCCTTTGTTTTGATTTTACTTTGTTTACCTGAATCTGATTTTCTTTTTATTAATTCTAATTTTAATTCATTTATTTTTTGCTTTCTTTCTTTCTCGTTCATATTTTTTATATCTTTTTTCTTTAATACTGCCATTTTATTTAGTTTCCTTTCCTTTTCTTTTTAGTTTTGGTTTTTCTTCTAATTGATTTATATTTTTTATATTCTGTATAATTCTTTGTTTTATATAATCATTTATTTCTATTTTATCATGTATTTTTTCTTCTGGCGATAATATACTGACTTTTATCCCTATTGTTCCTGCAATTGTTTGGGCTACTGCTTTTGTTTTCCTTACTATTTTAACAGGATCGCCTGTTTTTTTTAAATAACCAAATGCAAATCTCCACGATTTTGCTCTTGCGCTTGGCAATTTTCCACTTAACCTTATTTCAGCTCCTAAAGCCCCTGCCTTTTGTATTTTTTCAAGCATCTTATAGGCAATTGCTTTAAATTTTAAACTTCCTAATCTTTCTAGAGATATCGCAATTTCATCTGCTATATAAGTTGCATCAAATTCTGGCTTTGTAATTTCTCTTATTTCTATTACAGGATTTTCTAAATTAAATTTTTTCTTTAATACAGAAGTTAATTCTGTAATTTTTTCTCCCCTTCTCCCTATTATAAATCCAGGTCTTGTTGTAGATATAACTATTTTTTCTCCGACAGGAGTATATTCCACACTAACAGAGCTAAATCTTCCTTTTCCTAAATTTTGCTTTATAAATTCTTTGATTCCGTATTCATCTTTCTTTAATGAAACAAACTTTTTTTCTTCCATCTTATTTTTCTTTTAATTTATTTTTAGCTACAATTGAAATATGGGTTCTTTTAAATCTTCTTGAACCCCATCTTCTATAAGGTCTTGATGCTTTATCAGCTTTTGCTAATGTTATAACCGGATTTTCTATTCCTAATATTGAAGCATTAGCATTTAAACTTTTTAATAGTTTTATTATTGTTTTTGTTGCTTTTGTAGGATATCTGCCTCGTTCCATCCCTTTCCTATGGGGGATTTCTCCCTTCATAGGAATTGCCTTTTTTTTCTTTATTACATCTTCTAAATCTTTTATTGCATTTTCTATACTTTTTCCTTTTATGAATCTACAAATTGCAATTGCGTGCTTTGTTGATATATCTAAATCATATCCTTTAATTTTAACTTCTTCTTTCTTTTCTTTTATTTTTTTAGTTTCAACTATCTCTCCTTTTTCTCCTGTCTTTTTAGTTTCAACTACTTCTTTTCTTTCCTCTACCTTTGTTTCAATTACTTCTTTATTTTCTTCTTCCATTTTTATTTTACAGACATAAATGCAGAACTTCTTGTAGCTCCTATTCCAGGTGCACCATGTTTTACACCTTTTCTTGTTACAGAAAATTCTCCAAGCCTATGTCCTAACATTTCTTCTGTTATTTTAACTTGTAAAAATTCTTTACCATTATAAACATATACGGTTAATCCAACCATTTGAGGAAGAACAATTATGTCTCTATTATGGGTCTTTATTTGTTTTCCCTTTTCATTGTATTTTTTCCATCTTTGTAAACATTTTTCTAATGTTGCAAAATTTCTTAAAATTGTTCTTCTTTCTCTAGAATTTATATATTTTGCAAATTCACGAATATCCATTTTTTTTAATTCTTCTAAACTCTTTCCTCTTAATGTAAAGACTTTTTTTTCTTGTTCCATTTTATTTTTTACTCTTTCCTGTTCTTCTTGGATGTAAGTGTCCTACTTTAGCACCAGGGGGTGCATTTAATTTTGCAATTTTGCTCTTTATTCTCTTTCCTCTTCCACTTCCAAAAGGATGATCAACAGCATTCATTTTTACAGCAGATGTTCTTGGCCACAATTTATTTTTTGCTTTCTTTTTATACCACATATTTCCTGCTTTTACTATTGGCTTTTCTAATCTTCCTTGTCCTGCTATTATTCCTATAGTTGCTCTGCATTTTTCATCAAACCATATTTCTTTTTTACTAGGCATTAATACTGCAACTTTTCCATTATCTTTTTTAGTTATTATAGAAGTATTCCCAGAAGTTCTTACAAGTTTTCCACCATCTCCAGGATTAACTTCTATATTAAAAATATTGGTTGTAGAAGGTATATCTTTTAACATTAATATATTTCCATTTTTAATTTCTTTATTTCCTATTTCTATCTCTTGCCCTTCATATATTCCATTAGAAGCTAAATTATAAAATACTTTGCCATTATTTGGTTTAATTTTTATCAAAGGAGCAGAATGAGCCGGGCTATTAATTAATTCAATTACTTTTGCTTTTCCTGTAACATTTAAAGGAGGGTATTTTACTTCATATTTATATGCTTTACTTTTTACTCTATATGTTAAACTTCCATGCCCTCTTGCTTGTTGTATTATTCTTTTTCCCATTTTATTTTACATTATTCCTAATTTGGTTGCTATATCTATAGCTGGATTTTTCTTGTCTAATTTTATATAAGCAATCTTTTTATTTTTTTGAATATGAGTCCTTACATTTATAACCTTAACATCAAACATCTTTTCAAATTCTTCCTTTATCTCTTTTTTATTAAGATTTCTATTAACTTCAAATACTAAAGTATTGTCAATTTCGATTATTTTTACTGTTTTTTCAGTTGTTATGGGTTTTATTATTTTCATTTTAATTTTTCCTCTAACTCCTTTACTGCTTTTTCAGTATAAATTGTTAATCTACCCAAAGGCCACAAGCATTTTATATTTAATTCATTAACTTTTGTTACTTCTATACCTTTAATTTTAACTTTTTCATCTTTCCCTATTATTAACAAAAGTCCTGCATTTTTTTTGTATTTTCTATTTCTTGATTTTCCCTTTCCGGCTCTTATTGTTTTCTTTTGTATGGCAATTTCATAATTCTCTCCAAAAATTTTTTTAATTATTTTGAAAAATTCTTTTGTTTTTAATTTAGTAATATCTGATTTTACTATTATCGGAAGAGAGAAGTTTATTTCTTTGTCTTTTAATCTTTCATATCTCTTTTTAATCATATCTAAAGATGCTGTCGAAGCCAATGCTGATAATAAAGCAATTTCTTTTTCTTTTTTATTGATTTTTTTCTTTACTAAAAAATGTTCTATTTTTGGAGGGTGCGCCCTTCTCCCTCCTCTTGTATTTGCAACTTCTGCCCCAATCCAATAAAATTGATTTCCTCTTCTCCATAAAATTTTTCTTGGGGTTCTAGCCATTTGATGTCCGTATCCTGTTTTCCATTTATGTCTTTGTCTGCTTATTATTCCAGAAGCAACATGTCTCTTTCCAGCCTCTTTATATGGGGCGTGGGGTTGAATATATGTTAAAGTTTGAAAATATTTCTGACATATATCTTCTCTTATCGGAAATGAAAAAATATTTGTGTTTATTTCTTCAGTCTCTTTCCCTTCTTTATCTATAATTTTTATTTTCATTTTATATTATTTTTATCAATTGATAATTTTTCTTTTTAGTTTTTTTAGTTTCTCGGAAAGCAGAAGTTAATAAAAGAGCAGATTTTTCTGTTCCAGGAACATTACCTTTTATTATAATATAATCAGTTTTTATATTTCCAAAATGTTCAAATCCACTGCTTACATTAATGTTTTTTTGTTCTATTTTTCCTATATCTAAAACTTTTAAATTATTTGTTAATCTATGGAAATATCCGTGCTGCCCAGCCATAGGGGCTCTAAAAGTAGTGTGGGAAGGTTTCCATGCTCCTAAACTTCCTGGCCTTCTTACCCCCTTTTCTGCCTTGTGGCTTCTTAATCCTATTCCTAATCTTTTTACAGGTCCAGAAGTACCATGAGCTTTTGTTAAACCCCTTACATCTATAAGCTGATTAGTTTTAAAAATATCTGTTATAGAAATTTCTTTGTTAATATGTTCCTTTATAAAATTAATTTTTTCATCTAAATTTCCACTCAAGGAAACCTCTATTATATCAGGAGTTTTCTTTATAGTTGTTTTTTTAATATTCGAATAAACTAATATTCTTATATTATCTATATTTTTAGATTTTACATCTTCAATCTCTTTTTCTAAATCTATTTTTTCTTTTGATTTTGGAATTTTTAATTTTCTTTTTAATTCTTTTTCTAAATTTTCATTTAATATCTCTTTAATAATTTTATTTTTTTTATAAAATCTGATAGAAAGAATCTTCATTGGGGGGGCCTCTAAAATTGTTACAGGAACAATAATATTTTTTCCTTTTGTTAAAGAATCATTTGTATTATCCTTAACAATAGCAGATTTCATGCAGACTTTATAACATAAAAAACCTAAAATCTTATTATCTTGATTTTGTATTGCATCCCAGTTTACTCTAGGTAAAACTCTAGATGCCCTTTTTCTAGGCCAATATTGCAAACTTCCATCTCTTGGTTTTTTTGCTGTCATTTTATTTATTATAGTTTTTAATTATGAATAGGTTAGGTAACTATTTTATATGTGCATTTCTCTTGCACTTACAGAACCGTGAACTCTTCTTAACTCAAAATTTTGAGATTTTATGTCTTTATAAATCTTATCCTTGTAAGAAGAAATAACTTTCAAAAAATAATCCTCTTATTTTACATTTTTTATTTTAAATCTCAAAATTCTTTTCTATAATCTTTTCTTTTCCATCATATAGAATCTTTCTGATTATCTTGCCTTTTCTCTTAGCTAATAATCTTATTTTAGAAAAATCTTTTTCACCTTTAGGAATAATTATCTCTTTTATTTCATAAGTATGGCTTATCTTTGCTTTTTTTCTAATCTCAATGTCCCAAAAAAAACAGTCTTTTATTTTGCTTAAATATTTAATATCTGCTTCTAAAACAACAAATTTATCATCTATTTTTAAATCTCCTGATTTTCCTGGTTTAGGAAGTCTGCTTTTTGTTTTCAATTTTATCTCATTAGAATTAACATTTAACAACATATAATATGCTTTTTCAAAAATACTTTTCACATCTTGAGAATCCCCTTTAAATTCATACTCAATTATTCCTAATTTTTCTTTTCCTTTTAAATTATCTATCTTCTCTTTACTTAATATAACTCCAAAAAATTCAAAATTTCCTAAATCAGCAACTAATCTAATAAAATCATTAGTATATTCAAAACTCCCGCTTATTTTTATATTTTTATTTATATTTATAGACAGAGCAGCCCTCCCCTCATACTCTCCTCTCCCAAATCTTATGAATTGATTATGAGCTTCTTTACTATCTTTATCTTCAAAAATTTTTTTTATAAAACAATCCATCTTAACAAAATTTATAAATAACTTTCTCCTTAATTTAAAATGCCTATTCAAAAAGAATTTAAAAATTTATCTATATTAATATCTATAATAATTTTAATAGCTTTAGCCATTTTCATTGTATTTCCAATAGTCCAACCAGTAATAGTAGGCTTATTATTAGCGTATTTATTTAATCCGCTTTATAGAAAAGTTTTGAGATTTACAAAAGAAAAGAATTTGGCAGCATTTATCATCTTATTAATACTCCTGTTTTGTGTTGCCCTACCACTATGGTTTTTATTTCCTATAATACTAAAGCAATCTTTTGATATGTATCTTTATTTACAGAATATAGATATAGGAAATATTTTAAATAAAATTATTCCTTCATTACTAACAACAGATTTATCAAAAGAATTAACTTTATCACTAAATAAGTTTATATCATCTTCTGCAAATAAATTTTTCACTTCTGCAACGAACTATTTAATTAATATTCCGATTTTTGTATTAAAAATAACAATTGCTATGTTTGTTTTCTTTTTTGGATTAAGAGACGAAGAAAATATAAGGAATTCTTTAAAGTCCATATCCCCATTTAATAAGGAATTAGAAGAAAAATTAATAAAAAATTTCAATGATATAACCAAGGCTGTAATTTATGGATTTATAGTAATAGGAATATTGCAAGGATTGTTGACAGGGATTGGATTATTTATATTTAAATCTCCTTATCCACTATTCTTAACTTTTGTTGCAATATTCGGAGCTATAATCCCTATACTGGGGGCATGGATAGTCTGGATACCAGTTTCTATATATTTGTTTTTAACAGGGCATACGTTTGCAGCATTAGGATTATTTTTATGGGGGCTTATATTAGTTTCTTGGATAGATAACATCATAAGACCATATCTTGTTTCAAAAAAAACAAAAGTATCAACAGCAACAATTTTTATAGGAATGATGGGAGGTCTAATAAGTATAGGAATAATAGGGTTGTTAATAGGGCCTTTAATTTTATCATATCTGTTATTATTATTAGAAAGTTATAGAAATGAAAAAGAGGATAAATAAAAAATAATATAAAAATGAAATTAAGAGCAAGAATTTTTTATTTCTCAGCAGGAAGGCCTGTTGCAATATTAAATGAGAAATTTGCAAAAAAAGCCACAATACATGCAGATAATAGAATTTTTTTAAAAAAGAACAATAAAAAAATAATAGCAGTAGTTGATATTGCGAGAGAATTTTTAAAAGAAAATGAAATAATTGTTTCTATAGAAGTAGCACAACAACTTAACTTAAAAGAAAATGATTTTGTTGAATTAAAGGTAGCTCCAAAACCACAAAGTATATCATATATTATGGAAAAATTAAAAGGAAAAGAACTAAATAAAGAAAAAATAGAAAGAATAGTTAGAGATATCGTAGAAAATGCACTAACAGAAACAGAAATAGCGTATTTTGTTTCTTCTGTTTATACGAAAGGAATGTCCTTCAGGGAAATAGAAAATTTAACAAAATCTATAGTTAATACAGGAAAAAAATTAAATTTTAAAAATGAGGTAGTTGATAAACACAGCATAGGAGGGGTCCCAGGAAGAACAACACCGATAATAGTTTCTATATGTGCTGTTGCTGGTTTAACTATACCAAAAACTTCTTCTAGAGCAATAACTTCTGCTTCCGGGACAGCAGATGCCATGGAATGTTTATGCAAAGTGGATTTTTCTGCAGAAGAAATAAAAAAAATAGTATCTAAAACAAATGCATGTATGGTATGGGGGGGCTCTTTAAATTTAGCTCCTGCTGATGATAAAATAATTCAAGTTGAAAGATTAATGGATTTAGATCCCGAACCCCAGTTATTAGCTTCTATAATTTCAAAAAAATTAGCAGTTGGAGCAAAACATGTAGTTATAGATATTCCTTATGGGAAATATACAAAAATAAATTACAATCATGCAAAAAAAATAGAGAAGAGATTTCAGGAATTGGGAAAACATTTTAAAATAAAAATAAAATGTTCTTTAAATAAGATTGAAGAACCCCTAGGATATGGAATCGGCCCTGTTTTAGAGATTTTAGATGTAATAAAAGTTTTGAAAAGAGAAGATTCCTGTTATAAACTAGAAAAAAGAGCAATAGAAATTGCTTCTATTCTTTTAGAAATTTCTGGAAAAGCAAAAAAGGGGGAAGGGAAAAATTTAGCTTTAAAAATTTTAGATTCAGGAAAAGCATGGGAAAAATTTAAAGATATAGTAAAAGCACAAAAAGGAAATGCAGAAAGAAAATTAAAAACTGCAAGGTTTGCTTATGATATAATTTCTAAAAAATCAGGGAGAATTAAAGAAATAAATACAAAAGCATTAAATTATATAGCAAGATTAGCAGGATGTCCTTTAGATAAATCTTCAGGAATTTATTTATATAAACATTTAAATCAAGAAGTAAAAAAAGGAGAAAAAATAATAACTATATATTCAGAAACAAAAGAAGAATTAAAAGAAGCAATAAAATGCTATAATGATTTAAATCCAATAATAATAAAATGATTCAATTAATTTATATTTTTTCATTTATGATTATAATTTCTTTAATTATAGCTTTAATATTAAAATTTTTTAAACAGCCAGTAATGATAGCATACATCTTATCTGGAATGATAATAGCTTATTTTTCTTTAATATATCCAAAGAATATAGAAATTTTTTCTTTATTCTCACAATTTGGAATTGCTTTTCTTTTATTTATAGTGGGTTTGTCTTTAAATCCAAGAGTCTTAAAACAAGTTAATAAAGTTTCTATTTTTGCAGGAACTTTGCAGATAATTTTTACCTTTGTTTTTGCTTTTTTACTTTCAATAACTTTGGGATTTAATAAAATTTTTTCATTATATATTGCGTCAGCCCTAACATTTTCAAGCACAATAATTGTTATAAAAATTTTGTCAGATAAACAAGAAATTGATAGTTTATATGGGAAAATTTCTACAGGCATATTAATTTTGCAAGATTTGGTTGTTTTGTTATTATTAGCATTAATTCAGAATTTCAAAAATAATAATTTTTTATTAGCAGAATTCATTTTTTTTTCTCTTGCTTTATTTATCTTTATAATTTTAATGAGTTTGTATATTCTTCCTAAAATAACTAGATTTATAGCAAAAAATCAAGAATTATTATTTTTATTTTCAATTTCTTGGTGTTTCTTTCTTGCAAGCATATTTTATAAATTAAATCTTGGAATGGAAATAGGTGCTCTTATTGCAGGAATTTCTCTTTCAGTATCGCCTTATAGCATAGAGATATCTTCAAAAGTAAAATCATTGAGAGATTTTTTCCTTATAATATTTTTTATAAATTTGGGGCTTCAATTAACTAACATTAGTTCTTATAGAGTTTTTATTTTTGCAATAATCTTTTCTTTATTTACAATAATCTTTAAATTTTTAATAACATCAATTGCTTTGGGCAGTTTAGGTTACACAAAAAGAACTTCTTTTTTCACAGCAATTTCTTTAACACAAATATCTGAATTTTCATTTATAATCATAGCAATAGGTTTGTCTTTAAATCAAATTTCTTCTGAAATTTCTTCTATAATTATTTTAACAGGGATCTTTACAATTTTTATTTCTACTTATTTAATGTATTTTTGTGATAAAATATATTTGAAGATATCAAAATATTTGTCTATATTTGAAAAGAAAGGAATTAAAGAAAAAAGCAACAAAGAAAAAAAAGAGTATGATTATGTTTTATTAGGTTATAATAGAACCGGATTTTCTTTATTAAAATCTTTAATTAAATTAAACAAAACTTTTGTAGTTATAGATTATGATCCCGCAGTTATTGATAGGCTAAAAAAGAAAAAGATTCCTTTTATCTATGGAGATGCTTCAGATGTAGAAATGTTAGACGAAATAAATATAGAAAAAGCAAAATTAATTATTTCAACAATTCCAGAAACAGATTCAACAATTTTACTTATAAATAAGATTAAAAATAAGAATAAAGATACAATAATAATTGTAACCGCAAGGCAGATTAACGAAGCCATTGAATTTTATAAATTAGGAGCAGATTATGTTATTTTGCCGCATTTTTTAGGAGGAAAAAATACTGCAGAACTAATAGAAAGAGCAAAAACAAATAAAAAAATATATGAAGAAGAAAAAATAAAACAAATTAAAGAATTAAAAGAAAGATTATTAGAAGGGCAAGAACATCCAAATATAGAAAGAGATTAAAAGAGTCATTAAATCTTTTTATAAATAACAAAATTTAAATACTTGTTTTTTATTTTAAGATTATGGAATCTAAAAGTTATATTGAAGAAATAAAAAGATACCTTAATAGAAATCTTGATAAGGGATACCATTTAGAAGATTTAAAAATCCAATTAAGAAGAAATGGATATAGTCAAAGTGCTATATCAAGAGCAGTTCAAGAAATTGAAAAAGAAAGAAATGCAAAAAAAATAGAAATTAAAGAAGAGACACCTAAAGAAGAAACTATTAAGTTTGTTGAACCAAAAAAATCCGGATTTTTTACAAAAATAAGAAATCTTTTTAAATCATAATGAAAAGCAAGGTAATAAGGAAAATAATTCATGTTTTAATAGGAATAATTATTATTTTATTTGTGGTTTTTGGTATATTAAATACAAGATTATTATTTTATTTTCTATTATTATCTATAATTTTGTCTTTATTAAGTATAAAAGTAAAGATCCCAGCAATATATAAATTAGTTTTAATCTATAAAAAAGAAAAAGAAATGCCTCCAGGAAGAGGATTTATATTTTTTATTTTTGGAAGTTTGTTAGCATTAAAATTATTTCAGCGAGATATAGCTCTTGCTTCTATGGCAATACTAACCTTTTCTGATTCGGCATCTTATCTTTTTGGAGCATTTTTAGGAAAATTTAAAATTTTAAAAAATAATAAAAATATAGAAGGAACAATCTTCGGGATTTTAATAGGAACATTAGCAGCGTTGTTTTTTGTAAATTTTATTGAAGCATTTTTGGCTTGTTCTATAGCTATGTTGGCAGAATATCTTGAATTTAGAATTGCAAATAATACAATAGATGATAATCTAATTATTCCTCTTGTTGCAGGAACAACAATTTATCTTTTGAGGCTTTGGGTGTGATTAATTTTTTTTAAACGCCGCCGCCCGGAATCGAACCGGGAAAGCCCGAAGGCAACCTGCTCTCAAGGCAGGCGGAGTACCATTGTCCCACAGCGGCATTATTTTATAATCTACTTTTCTTTATTTAAATCTAACTATTAATTTTTGATATAGAAAATTAAAGAATTAGAATTACCATTATCTCTTATTGTTCGGATTTATAATTAAAAAATAAAAATTTATCCGAACAATGATGCTAAACCTTCTGCAGCTTCTTCTGGCTTTACTTCTTCTTTTTCCTCTTTCTTTTCTTTTTTCTCTTCTGTTTTGCTTTCTGAAGATGTTGCGACTAAAGTTGCAGATTCTAATTCTTTGTCTATATCTACATCTTTTAAACTTATAACAACCGATTTTATTTTTGCTTCATCCGCTGTTATTCCAGCCGCTTCTATCACTCTCTTCAAACTTTCTTCATTAATTGGTTTTCCAAGTTTGTGCAAAAGTAAAGCCCCATATAGATATTCCATTTTTCTCCTATTGTTTATTTTTATTTAATTAATTTAGCCAAAGCATCATTGTGTAATTTTGCTTTAACTAATAAATATGATATTGTATCTTTACATATATACCCTAATTTTATAGCAAATCCAACCGCCTTTTTATTTTGTATTTTCAAATTTTCTAAAATTTCTTTTTTATCAACTCTTATATTTTCATAGACCTTGTTTGTTTTTTTATCATAAGCAGCGATTGGTACTAATCCAACGTAAAACGGCCTTATATCCAACTTTGACATAATCCCAACTTTTTCTTCTGTTATAATATCTCCTTTTTTTACTATTAAACTTCTTTCCTTTATTGTTATTTTTCCATCTTCTATTGCAAATTTTATTTTTGCTACATTTAGTTCAGATATAGCCGGTCCAGGAACTAAATCTGTAGGCCCAGCTTCTGCGTAAATATCCTCTTCTGCTATCTGCCCCGCTTTTGCTTTAACAGCATTTCTCTTTTCTGTTAATATCGCAGATAATTCAAAAGGGTCTTCATTTGAAAATATTAAAACTACATTTTCTTGTATAAATTTTTTCAATTTCTCTAAATTTTTATTCTCCAAAGCCATTAAAGCCATTTTTTTCTTTGCAACCTTAACTACAGCATTATCCCTGATCTCTTTCTTTATTGCTTGAAACTGTTTATCTGGAAGATTTTTTATAGACGCAATTAATAAGGTATCATATTTTTTCTCTAAATCTTTCAATTCAGAAAGTAATCTTACTTTTTTCTCGCTTACTTTTTTTATTGTTTTTTCCTTTATCATCTTACAACTTTATTGGTTTACTCATTGTTAATTTAATCATAATATTTTTTATGTTTTGTTCTCTTTTTGGGAGGGAATTTGTTATGGTATTTATTGCTTTAATTATATTCTCCGCAATATCTTCATCTTTCATACTTTTTTTTCCGACAATAAATTTTAAACTTGGTTCTTTGCTTCTTACTTTTACAACCCTCTCCATTAAAGAAAGAATTTTTTCTATTTCCTCATCATTTTCATTCATTAATATTCCTAATTGAGGTGAGGGCATTTTTCCAGCCTGTCCTAAAAATTTTCCAAACTTTGCAGCAACTATCGGCATTAAATTTGCTGTAGAAATAAAAAAATCATAATCTTTAATTAATTTCTTCATTGTTCTTTTGTTTATGTATTTATCAAAATCTTCTTTTAATATGAAATCAATAACAGAGCTTTTCTTATTTAATAATCCCATTACCTTTGGTTTTCTTATAGGATTTGGGAAAGTAATCATAACATTTATATTATCTCTTTTAATATCAAAGCTTTTAAGATTTATAATTAAGTCTAAGCTTTCATCAAATTTTCTCTCTTTAGATTCTTGTTTAATCTTTTTAATTGCTTCTAAAATTTTTTCTTTCTCCATGCTAAAAAATTTCTTTAAACTTTAATCAGACAGAAAAATTTTATTTTTCTGTATGTTATCTTCTACCAATGCGCTTGAACCAGAATGTTGGTTTCAGCGATGTAGTTTGATATTTTTCTTTTGTTTTTTGGGTTTTTAAATATATTGTTTTATATATAAATACTTATAAAGATATTTTTTCTTTAAATAAGATGGAATTAGTTGCATTATTATCCTCCGGGCAAGGAACATGGGGGCAAGTTGCGGGATTGATTAATCGAGGAGAGTGGGATAATATTATTTTAGTTGGCTCAGGTTTTGCTGAAAAATTTTCTTGCGATAAAAAACACGAATTCATTAAAGTGAACACAAATCAAGGAATAGTTGAATTAAAACAAGATTTAATTAATAAACTAAAAAATAAAATCAAAGGAACAGAGGTCGCTTTATCTGTTGCCTCTGGAGATGGTAAAGAACATATGGCTTTAATTTCTGCTTTACTTAGCATTCCTGTGGGAGTAAGATTTGTTGTTTTAACTAAAGATGGAATTATTGAATTATAAAATTTTTTTCTAAAAAAATTAAAAAATATTATCTGTTTGCTTGAATAAGGTGTAAGAAGTGTAGAAGGAGCAAGAGTTTTCAGAAAAAAAGATGGTTTAGAAATTATGGTTAAATTAGTAAAGTATTAACTAAAGATTCTCGAAAGAATGTTAATCAAAAAAGTTAGATAATTTTGATTTAATTATTGGTAAAATAGTAAAAAGTATTTTAGATTAAATCTCATTGTCTTTAATCTTCATTTCTTTCTTGCTCTTTCCTAATAAGATAACTCTTGATTCAATTTTTTCGTCGAGAATTTTATAATTTGGTTTTAATTTTCTAACTAATAATCTTGCAAATTTTTTTATTTCTTTATGATTCGGCATTGTTTCATATCCTAATCTTTGTCTTGCATATCCTACACTCATAAATCCCTTAACTTCTATAAACATAGGCGAAGCTTTTTTTATTAGTTTAACATATCCTCTTATATCTTCTTCTTTCATATTTACATTTTTCACTAAAGTCATTCTTAATACCGTTCTTGTTTTTTTCTTTTTTGTTAATCTATTCATAATTTCTAAACTTTGATTGAATCTTTTCCATGCATTTTTTTCAAGAGAATTGTGCCATTTTTCATACATTTTTTTATTTGGGGAGTTAAGGGAAATATACAGTTGAGTTGGAAGAGCGTTTTTCTTTTCTAATTCTTTCAATCTTTCCGGGTTTAGCCCATTTGTAACTAAGAAAGAAGTTTTCTCTTTTTTTCTTAATTCTTTTATTAATTCTGCAATATAAGGATATATCGTTGGTTCTCCACTAAGAGATATTGCAAATTGTTTTGGATTTTGTGCCTCCTCCCATTTTTTTATATTTATTCTTTTATTTCCTTTAAGCCCAGATAATAATTTTTTTTGTGCTTTAATACACTCTTCTATGATTTTTCCTGGTTTTTTTACATCTTTTTTTTCTAATTTTTTTCCTAAATTATATTCTATTGCTCTCCAACAATGCAAACATCTATTATAACACCACATGACTGCAGGAGACATTTGACAACATAGATGGCTTTTAATTCCATAAAATTTTTCTTTATAACAATATCCTTCATCTAATAAAGATTTTTTATTCCATCTACAAATTTGAACCCCACAAGTTTCACAAAATACAGCATAATGTTGTTTTTTTAATACATTCAAAACTTTTTTTGGAATAATCATAAAAAATTAAAATAGAACTATAATATAAACTTAACGAAAATTAAAAATAAAATAAAAAATAAAAATATTTTCTTATTATTTCTTTTTTTTCTTTGCTTTCTTCTTTTTTGCCATTTTTATCACCTCTTCATATCACTTTTATATTAAACTAAATATTATTTTCTTTATATACTTTTCTATTTTTTTTAACTTTTCCTAAAATCAAAAAAATGAAAAAAAATTTCGTCGGGAAAATTTTTATAAAAATTTTCTTTTTCAAAAAAAAATTAAAAATCCAGATTAAAGTTATGAAAAGAAAAATTCCTAAAATAATAAGGCTTACAAATTTATATAAAACTTCAGCAACTTTTTTTGATTTTGTTATACTTAACATAGTAACATAGAAAAATCTACCGCCATCAAATATAAAACAAGGAACCATATTTAAAAATGCCATTCCTAAATTTATTAAAATTAACCAATAAAATAAATCTCTTATAAAAATAATTAAATTAGAATTAAATTTTGGTTTATAATCTTCTAAGAATAATATTTTACTCAAAATTTTTCCAAAAAAACCAAGTTTATATGTAGCAATTCCTATATATGCTTTTGTGTTATTATCAGGTCTTGCTGCTAAAATAATATTATACTCTTGTATAGTATCATTAAAAAAAGTTTTTATTGTTACATTATCTCCCGGTTTATAATTTAATAAAACTTTAGAAAGCTGTTTATTGTTTTTTATTGTTATATTATCAAATTCTACTATTGCTCCTCTTAATTTATTTCTTAAAGCAGGAGTGTCTTCAAAACCGTAAACAACACTTAAATTTTTTACTTGTTTCAAACTATTTTCATCTAAAAAATAACTGGTATTATTTATTTTAATTTCCGTCATATTTGTTCCATCTAAGATTATAGTGTTATTTGTTATGTTACTTATCGAAGAAGAATTTATAGGGGAAAATACATAGGTGTTAAAGGTTGCGCCTGCTTGTATAAATGTTAAATTAATGAATATTAAAGCAATTATTGCAAAGATTATTCCAACAACAAGATTAGCAAAAGTTCCAGCAGCCATGGCTGCTAATTGTTTATGCCTTTCTATTTTATTCATATTTTTTTCATCCGGCTCTACGAAAGCTGCTAAAAAAGGTCCTAAAAAAGCAAAACCGGTTGATTTAATCTTTACATTTTCTTTTTTAAAAAATATTCCATGTAAAAATTCATGGCTTATAGAAGCGATTGCAATTATTATTATCCAATATGTAAAATAAAAAGGAGGCAGGATGTCTATATGAAATAAATTAGTAAAATAAGGAATCAGAGGAAAAATAGGAGGAGCCTTTATAACATTCATATATTTATCCGGTGTTAATATCATAATTTTTACAATTAAATAAATCATAAATAATCCCACAAGCATTAAAATATAACCAAAAACAATTACTATTTTTTCTAGAGAATTCAATAATTTTTCTTTTTTTGCTATTTTTTCTATTAATTTTATTCCAAATTTTGTTCTGTATAATATAAATGGCCTTTCAACTTTAATATCTTTTCTTCTTTTATACAAAAAAATGACAACAAATAAAATAAAAATCAAACAAAAGATTACATCATATAAATAAAAATTCATTTTTTATTCTCTCCTTCTTATAATTTTATTTCTTTCTAATTTGTCTAAAACGTTTTTTTCCACACTTTCTACATTTAACTTTTCCTTCTAATATTTTTTTTGGGTCTGCTCTTATTTTACTAGAACATTCTTTACAAATAAATACATTCTTAAACATTCTGTTTTGCGCCGCGCGTATTTTTGTTGCCATGTTTTAAATTTATATTTATTTTGTTAATTTTTAAAGACAATAATAGATTTAAAATGCTTTGTTCTACATCTTAAATAATAATCAAATGCTTTTGGTTATTTTATATTGATCCTTATAATTTATTTTAAACTATCCTAATCTAAATTTTTCTTTTTATTATTTTTCTTCCCCCTTCAACATCCCAATATTCTACATTGTCATTTTCTTTTATATCATTTATTATATCTTGATCAATAGGTGCTTCAAAAGTCTCAAAATTTTCAAGATCCATTATACTTGCTTTATTTTCTGTAATAGATAATATTTGTGCCTTTGCTTTTTTAATCATAGGAACCTCATATCTTTCATGCCCAGATGCTGCTATAACCTTCTTTTTTCCATCGAAAATACTTGTCGCTTCTATTCTTGCCTTTGCAGCCCCATGTTTTCCTGTTTTACTTATATCTATACTTCTAACAGTGCAAGGTTCCCCGTCTATTACTATTATTGTTCCTATTTTTGCTTCTGTTGCGCTAATTAATTTAAGTGGCATAATATTTCTTGAAAAAATAAGTTTATAAAGGTTGCGAGAATAAAATGAAAATGAGCATAAAGAAAGGAGATTTTATAGAAATAGAATTTGTAGGAAGAACATACGATAATAAAATATTTGATACAAACATAAAAAAAGAAGCAGAAAAACTAGGGAGAAAAATAGAAGAAAAAACAATTATTTGTATCGGAGAAAATATGTTATTAAAAGCAATAGATGAATTTTTAATAGGAAAAGATTTAGGGAGGTATAATTTACAGTTAACCCCAGAAAAAGCATTTGGATTAAGAAAAAAAGAACTAATTAAAATAATGCCTTCTTCTGTATTTAAAAATTCCCAGTACAAACCGCAACCAGGAATGCTTTTTACATTTGATAATTTGATAGGAAAAATAATTTCCGTTTCTGGCGGTAGAGTAATTGTTGATTTTAATAATCCTCTTGCAGGAAAAAATATTTCTTATGAACTAAATGTAAAATCTATTGTAAAAGATGAAAATGAAAAAATAAAAGCTCTAATGAGATATTTTTTTAAGCGCGAATTTCCATTTGTGGTTGAAAATAAAAAATTAATCATAGAATCTGAAAAAAATTATATTGATTTTATACAATTGTTTAAGGAGGCTTTTAAAAGAATTCTTAACTTAGATTTAGAAATTAAGGAAAAATAACAATATCAAAATAATATATAAAAATTTATAAACCGAATTATCTAATTTAAAGAATGGCAGAGGTGCATCAATTAACATCTGAACTTTCTGAGATAGATAAAGAGTTAGAAGAGATTATAAAAAATCAGATTTCTAGAATAAAAGTTTTTGGAGTTGGTGGTGGTGGAGGAAATACAATAACAAGAATGAGAGAGGTAGGAATAAAAGGGTGTGAGATGATTGCTGTAAATACAGATGCTCAAGATTTATTGTATACAAATGCAGATTATAAAATATTAATAGGAAAAGAATTAACAAGAGGATTAGGGGCTGGAAGCAATCCTAAAGTAGGGGAAGAAGCCGCAAGAGAATCAGAACATGAGATTAAGAAAAAAATATCGAATACAGACATGGTTTTTATCACTTGTGGTTTAGGTGGAGGAACAGGAACAGGAGCAGCTCCTATAATTGCTGAAATAGCAAAAAAATCCGGCGCTTTGGTAATAGGAGTGGTTACCTTTCCATTTTCAATAGAGGGAAGAAAAAGAATAGAAAATGCAAATTATGGATTAGAAAGAATGGAAGAAAACGTAGATACTTTAATAGTAATTCCAAACGATAAATTACTTGAATTAGCTCCGGAATTACCTTTACAAACAGCTTTTAAAGTAGCAGATGAAATTTTGACAAATGCTGTAAAAGGAATAACAGAACTAGTGACAAAAGCAGGGTTAGTAAATTTAGATTTTGCAGATATAAGAGCAGTTATGGTTAATGGAGGGGTTTCTTTAATAGGAATGGGTGAATCGGATAGTCAAGATAGGGCAGAGGAAGCTGTTGAAAAAGCACTTGAAAATCCATTACTCGATGTTGATATATCCAATGCAACCGGGGCTTTAGTAAATATTATTGGCGGTCCTGATTTAAGTTTAGAAGAAGCAAAAGTTATAATAAAAAAAGTAGGAGAAAAACTTGATCCTGAGGCAAAGCTAATATGGGGTGCTCAATTATCAGAAGATATGGATAAATCAATAAGAGTTATGGTAGTTGTAACAGGAGTTAAATCTAGTCAAATAACAGGAAGAGAATCTCCTACCATAAAAAAAGAACTCGAGAGTATGGAAGATGAATTTGGTATTGAGTTCTTCGAAGAAAAATAAGTTTTCTTAAAATTAAATTTAAAGATGATTATTGTGAGCGAGCGAAGTTAAAACATTTCTAGCAATTAGAACAAATGTTAGGTAAAGAGAGAAAGAGGAGCAATATATTTAAAAACATAAATTATTTTTCATATTTATGAATTTCAAAGAAAAAATAAAATCATTTGTTGTAAGATGTGGAAGAGTATGGAAAATTATGAAAAAACCAACATTAGAAGAATATAAAATTATAAGTAAGGTTTCTATTCTGGGATTATTAATAATAGGATTATTAGGATTTATAATTTCTTTAATCGTTCATGCATTTATACATTAATAAAAAGAATTGAGATTTCTCTATAAGCTTTTTTTAAAAAAGTTTATAAAGTCAAAAAACAAATCTTTTTAAATCAATTTCTTTTTATCCTTTAAGTTTTTGCTTACTGGAAGAAGAAAAAAATAAAATGAAAAATAAATAAGAAAAGAATAGCAAAAAATTACATACTATTTACAATGTTATTCATAATAAAAGTAACAACAAACAAAGAAGAATCTGTTATGAATATGATTAGAGAAAAATCTGAAAAGAAACACCTACAAGTATATTCTTTAGCAAGACCACATGGATTAAAGGGTTATATTATTTTAGAAGCAGCAGATAAGGATTCGGCAGAAGAAGCTGTTTTTAATTCTCCTTATGTTAAGGGGATTTTAAGAAAAAATGTTACTTATGAAGAAATAAAATCAATGTTGCAACCAAATATTGAAGAAATGAATATCGAGAAAAATGATATTGTTGAAATAATATCAGAACCATTTAAAAAAGAAAAAGCAAAGGTTATAAGAGTAGATAAACAAAAAGGAGAAGCAATAGTAACTTTATTACAAGCAGCAATTCCTATTCCAGTGACAATTAAATTAGATAACTTAAAAGTTATACGAAGAGAGGAAATAGAAGAAGAAAAATCTTGAAAAATTTAAAATGATAATAAAATTATTAGTTGATGGAGGAAATATGAAACCAGGACCTGTTATAAGTCAAAAACTAGGCCCCTTAGGTATAAATATAGGAAAAGTTATATCTGATATTAATGAAGCAACAAAAAATTTTGAAGGATTAAAAGTACCAGTTGAATTAGATGTAAATCCAAAAGCAAAAAGTTTCAAAATTCATGTTTTATCACCACCAGTATCTGAATTACTAAAAAAAGAGATAGGAATAGAAAAAGCATCAGGGGATATGAAAAAAATAAAAGTAGGAAATTTAGCTATAGAACAAATAATAAAAATAGCAAAAATAAAATATCCAAACATGCTCGCTAAAAGTACAAAATCAGCAGTAAAAACAGTTTTAGGAAGCTGTGTTTCTTTGGGAATTTTGGTAGAAAATAAAGAAGCAAAAGAAATAATAAAAGATATTGATAAAGGGATATATGATAATGAAATAAAAAAAGAAATAACAGAAACAGATAAGGAAAAATTAAAAATCTTGAAAGATAATTTCGCAAAATTAAAAGCAAAACAAGATGAAATATTAAAGAAAGAAGAAGAAGAAAAAGCAGCAGCAGAAGCAGCAAAACAGGCAGCTGTAACATCAACAACTGGGGTTGGAGCATCAGCTGCAATACCAACAAAACAAGAAGAAGAAAAGAAACCAGTAAAGAAATAATCATAAATCTTTATAAATAGACTAATCCCCAATTATATATTGGGGCTGTGGGGTAGTCTGGTTAGCCTTCGAGCCTTGGGCGAGGATTTCCAATGAAAAGTATGGAAGTCTGAGAAAGTTCGCGACCCCGGTTCAAATCCGGGCAGCCCCATAAATACTAACAAAAAATGACAAAGACAAAAAAAATAAAACACGCTGGAAGATTTTCAGCTAGGTATGGAACAAAGGTAAAAGAAGCAGTAAGAAAAATAGAAACTTTTCAAAGAAAAAAACAAAAATGTCCATTTTGTAAAAAATACAAAGCAAAAAGATTAGCATTAGGAATATGGTATTGTGAGAAATGTAAAAAGAAATTTGCATCTCATTCATACTATCTTAAAGAATAGATTTAAATACTAAAAATAAAATACAATAAAATGAAAATTTGGTTGAAATGTAAGGATAAGTGGAATTTTAATTTATGTAATTCTTACACTTATTTTATGGTTCATTTTAGAAACATTTATTGGATTCATAGTTAACAAAATTAAATCAAGGAAAAAATAAAAAAATGGCAAATTATAAATGCTTTAAATGCGGAAAAAAATTAACGTCCAAAGCTCTTGAAAAAAGATTTGTATGCCCTTATTGTGGATGTAAAATATTTTATAAGCCAAGAGAACATTTAACAAAAATTAAGGCAATATAGAATTCTAAAAATGGAAAAAATTGATAAAAAAACTCAGGAAAAAATACAAGAGTTACAAATGATTGAACAAACTTTACAAAATTTGCTTTTTCAATCGCAAGCATTTCAAATAGAATTGAACGAAACCAAATCTGCTTTGGAAGAATTGAAAAAAACAAATAAAGAAGTATACAAAATAATTGGAAATATTATGATAAGCTCAAGAAAAGAGGATATAGAAAAAGAACTTGAAGAAAAAAACAAAATTCTTGATTTAAGAATAAAAACTTTAGAAAAACAAGAAAAAATATTGAAAGAAAAATTAGACAATTTAAGGAAAGATTTAGAAAAAAGCCTAAAATCCGAGTAAATAATTATCGTCGACAAATTTTATTTTTCTTCTTTAAATAATATTAACTAAAGAATCGAAATATTTATAAACCACCTCTAACTACTTTTTCTATGGTACTAAATAGATTAAGAAATAGATTAACTGGTAGAAGAAGCGAATCTGATTATATTGAAGTGGATCTAGGACAAGAAATAAAAAAAGAGAAAGTTACAGTAAAACCATTTGTTCTAAAAAAATTTGAAGACACAAATGAAGTTCTAAATGCATTAAGAGAAGGATATAATATTGTTGTAGTTGATATAAAACCAATGAAAGGGAAAGATATGATGGAATTAAAAAGAGCAATTCTTAAAATAAAGAAAACTGTTGAAGCAATTGAAGGAGATATCGCAGGATTCGGAGAAAATGTTATTATAGCAACTCCAGGATTTGCACAAATTTACAAACCAAAGAAACCAGTTTTTAAACAAAAAGACGAATCTATATCAGAATTATGAATGCTTTTATGGTTTTTAATTATTTTCCTATTTCTGTTGCTAGCAATATTTAAAAATAATCTAGGTTTTTATTTTAAAATAAATAAATAAAAACTTTACTTTATGAAAACAATTTTTATTGAAACAAAAAGAAAGAACCCTTATTTTAATAAAGAGGTTTTGAATAAACTAAATTTAGGAAAAAATATAGATATCCTTTACACTCTACAATATGAAAAATTGGCAAAGCAGGTAAAAAAATATTTTATTAAAAAAGGAAAGAAAATAAAATTAAAACAAGTTCTCGGATGTTCTATAATAAAGAGTAAAAATCCGGTATTGATGATTACAGATGGGAAATTTCATGCTTTAAATATAGCTGTAAACTCAAATAAGGAAATAAATATTTTTGACGGAAATAATATAGAAAAAATAACAAAGGAAGATTTAGATAAATATAATAAAATTAAAAAAGCAAAGATATTAAAATTCTTATCATCTAATGAAATAGGAATATTGATTTCAATAAAAAAAGGACAGAATAAATTAAAACAAGCTTTAATATTAAAAGAAAAAATTGAAGAATTAAGGAAAAAAACTTTTCTTTTTATATGCGATAATGTTTCTATTCAAGAATTAGAGAATTTTTCTCTTCCTATTTACATAAATACAGCTTGTCCTGGTTTAGATAAAGATAGTAATAAAATTTTAAATTATATTGATATTTTAACTTATTTGAGTTAATATAGTAAATGATTTTGTATGTATTTAGCTTGTTTTAGTAAAATCTGGTAAATCCTAGGGGCGAATTGAACGAAAATAAAAATCATTTAATACTTCTTATAGCTTCCTTAACATTCTTGATTAAATTTTTCATGCTTTTTTCTAATTGTTCTTTGTTTTTTGTCCCAGTACAAACTAATTTTCCATTCGTAAAAAGCAAAAAAGTTGCAGGAGGATCCATCAATTTATAAACCAAACCTGGAAATTGTTCTGGTTCGTATTCTGTATTTTCTAACTCCAGAGCAAGCATATTAAGATTTAACATTAATTTTATATTACCAGATGCTACAATATTTTGTACATTTATTTTTGGTTTTTTTGTAACCTTAACACCTATTTTTTTTACTTTTTTTATAACTTCTATTACTACTTTTCTTACCTGTGTTGTACTTTTTGTTCCTGTGCACACCAAATTTCCAGAAGAGAAGACAAGAACTGCTGATTTTGGTTTTTTTATTCTAAGCACAAGACCAGGAAATGTTTCAGGATTATATTCAACATCTGCTTGTGTTCTTGCTAATTTTGTTAATGGTACAGGTACTCCGAGAGAACTAGTTGCTACAATATTTTGTATTTTTAAATCGTTTTCTTTAGCCATTCCTTTTTAAACCTTTTTGTGTTTATAAATCTTTCTATTTTTGTCGAGGAGAATTAAAACATATCATTTATATCTTTTATTATTTCTTCTTCTATATCTTCTACTTCCAAACATCCTTGCATGCCACAATATGGACATGCTTTTTCTAATGCAGAATAATCTCCCTTGAACTTAAAATTACATCTTGTACATTTTATTTTCATTTTCTAACCTCTAACTTTTTTCTTTGTTGTATATTATATTCTCTTTCAACTTCTTTTAAGGTTGCAATATCATCTGTACTTCTATCTTCTCTTAATGCTGTAAATCTTGGAAATCTCAAAGCATACCCTGAAGAATATGAAGGAGATTTTTGTATTTCTTGATAAATAACTGTTATTACAATTTTCGGTTTTACTTCAACTTCCCTTCCATGCTCTTTTATTATCAAGGATTTAAGTAATTTTGTTAATTCAATAAAACTTGTTCCTTCTGATTCTTTTTCTTTTAAACCAGTAGAAACTTTTCCTATTTCTAAAAATTTATCTTCATCTCTACAAGCAATAGTAAAAGAAGTAAGCCAACCCCCTCTTTTCCCAGTTCCATATTCTGCTTTAACTATGACCAAATCTAATTCATTTTCGGATGGTTTTAATTTTAACATATATCCTACTCTTGCTCCGGGCTTATAAACTCCTTTCAAATTTTTAATCATAATTCCTTCTTGTCCCTCTTCTAATGCTTTTTTCATAAATTCTTCAGCCTCTCTTTCATCATCTGTTATTAATTGAGACGACAATTTTAGTTTATACTTTTCTTGCTTTATTATTTTTTCAAGAATTTTTCTTCTTTCTTCAAAAGGTGTATTTAATAAATTTTTCCCATTATAATATAAAATATCAAAAACGTTTATTTCTATAGGGAGTTCTTTTTGTAGTTTATCTATGTTATATTTTCTCTTTATTCTTTGGGAAATTTCTTGAAAGGGACGGTATTTTTTATTTTTGTCATAACCTACGGCTTCTGAATCTAAAATAAATGTTTTTGCATTAACAAATTTTTTAACATATTCTTTTACTTCTGGGAATTGATCAGTTACTTCTTCCAACCTTCTTGTAAATACTCTTATTTCTCCGTTTTCATCTTTACTAATCATCATTCTAAATCCATCATACTTAAATTCAATAGCAGCTGGTCTTCCAACAACCTCAAATCCTTCTTTAACATCTTTTACTTTTAATGCAAGCATAACTTTTACAGGTCTTCCAGGAATTAATTCAATATTTTCTAACTTTTTTATTCCTTGACATGCTAATTCAAAAACTTTTGCAAAATCAGTTGTTATATCATAGGCTTCTTGAATTTTTGGTATAACTTCTTTATTTTCTTTTCCAAAACAACTCCATGCTATTGCATCTCTTAAAACCCCAGCTCCAACACCGATTCTTAAATCTTGTAATAATGTTCTAACAATATATTTTGCTTCTTTTCCAGAAGAAGAAGTCAATAATTCAGATATTAATGAAAGTTTTTTATCAACAGTTCCCTTTCCAGTAAATTCTACTAATTTCTTTATATTTTCAAGAACTTTTTCTGCATCTAGTTTTTTAGAAAATAAAGTAGATTGTTTTTTTGTTGAAATAACCTCTTCTGCAACCTTTCCTAAATCCCCTATCTTTTTCCATTTTTTAACAATATTTTCTTTTTTTATTCCTGTTGATTTTTCCAATGCCTTTATAACCAATTGAGTAGAAACACCTATTTCTCTTGTATCATAATCAGGAAACACCCTTCCTTCTAATAAATAGATTAACTCTTTATTCTCCTCTCTTTTAAACTTTTTTATAGCTTCTGATAAAATTTCTGTTTTTTCTAATCTTTTAGAAGTTTTTTCTAATTTTTCATATATTTCGCATAAATCTGAATATAACATAAAATTTTAAAGAAAAACAAGAATTTAAATCTAACGAAATATATTTGTGTTGCAATCATAAATTTAAAAATTTATCTTAAGCCGCGCGATTTTTTCGCAGCACTTGTTAATCCTCTATGTGCTCTTTTTCTGTTTTTATTGCTACATATCCAATTTATTGTTGGATCATTTTTTATTTCTTTTATTTTTGGGTCAATTAGAATAACTTCATACCAATATGATTTTCCGTCTTTTGCAACCTTGTATGAATTCAAAATTTCTAAACTCGGATATTTTTTTGCAGCCCTCATTTCTGCTATCCACCTATAATTCATAGCGAGAGATTTATTTATTGTTAAATTTCTTACCTTTCTTCCTTTATTAGGTCTTGGTCTTTTATGGCCTCCTCTTTTTATTCTTACTCTTACTATAATAAATCCTTTTTTATCTTTATAACCTAATTTTCTTGCTCTTCCTATATCAGAAGGCTTATCAATTCTAGTAACAGAATTTTGTTTTCTAAATTCTATAAGTTTATTTCTTAAGTTTGCTCTTAAACTTTCTTTAATATAATCATATGCGTTTGTCATTTTCATTTGTGGCTTATAGTATTTTTAAAGTTTGTTATTCTTCTTTTATTTCAACTCTTGTTTCTAATATTATTTTTTCAAATTCTAAATATTTTTATTAGCTCTTATAAACTCAGGAGAACCTTCTTTTTCCATCCAAGAATTTCCTAAATAATTATTAGTCCTAATTTTCGATAAAATTAGGTTTTATTTTTAATTTTTATTACAAAACTATATTTTTGTTCTTTTTAAAAATTATTATACTTAACATAAAGTTTTAAAACACTTGTTTTTTTAAATTATATATATGAGCCTGTGGCGCAGCCTGGTAGCGCATCGCTCTGATAAAACTTAAAATCAGTAAGGCGGGGGTCCGAGGTTCAAATCCTCGCAGGCTCATTAAGCGAGCCAAGTGGATTAATAATAAGCCAATGCGAGCTCACAAGAATTATCAGAAAAAAATGGAAAAAAAATATAATAATGAAAGAAAAAATATTGTGAAACATTTATTATTTATTTTAGCAATTTTAGTAGCTCTTAATATATTATTTCTTTTTTTAAATGAAAAAAATAATTTAAATAATGAGACTACTGATTTTTTTAGTACAAATTTAGAAACAAAATTTTTTAGCAATACCAACGGAACTTTAATTGAATTAAAAGTCCCGGCTATAGACACAAATGGAAAAGGAGTTACAACAATATTGTCTGTAGAGTCTGTTAAGGGTTCGGGGAAAACCCTAGTAGATATTGAAAATCTTTTATTTTGGGCAGATACTCAACAAAGTATCAGAATGGCGAGATATGTTGCAGGAAATATAACAGGAAAAAATCTTGATAATTATGATTTAATCTATTCTGTAAAAATAAAAAATGCAAGTTTGATAGGAGGGCCATCTGCAGGAGCAGCAATAACAATAGCAACAATATTTGCACTTGAAGGTAAAAAACCAAAAGAAAATGTTGTAATCACAGGAACAATAAATCATGATGGTTCTATAGGTCCTGTTTCTGAAATAATAGAAAAAGCAAAGGCAGCTAAAAAATCAGGAGCAGAGTTATTTTTAGTTCCTATATCTCAGTCTTACGATGTTGGATATGAATCAACCGAACACTGTCAAAGATTTGGGACAGCAGAAATATGCTCAAATGAAACAAGATTAAAAAGAATAAATGTTTCAGAAGAGGCAGGAATTAAAGTAATAGAAGTAGAAAATATAAATCAGGCTTTACAATATTTTGAATCATGAAAAAAGCAATAAGAATTTATATTTTTGGTAATGTCCAAGGAATATTTTTTAGAAATTTTATAAAAGAGAATGCAGATAAATTAAAGATAAAAGGATATACAAGAAATAAAGATGACGGATCTGTTGAATGTTGGTTTGAAGGAGAACAAGAAAAAGTTGCTAAATTAATAGAGATATGTAAACAAGGGCCGAAAGAAGCAGTAGTAAAAAGAATAGATCAAATTGAGGAAAAATTTCAGGGATTTAAAGATTTTAAAATAATATATTTTTAAATTAAAAAGATTTAAAATCTTAAAAACACTAAAAATAAGAATATCCAAAAATGACAAGGCAAGAAGAAATATTAAAAGAAAGATTGAAGAAAATAGAAGAACTTCTAAAACTTAAAATTAATCCTTATCCTTATTCTTATGAAAAGAAAAATTCTTGTTTGGAATTGCAAGAAAAATATTCCAGACTAAAACCAGGTGTAATAACAAAAGACAAGGCAAAAACAGCAGGCAGAGTTATGATAATAAGAGATATTGGAAAAATAGTTTTTGTTGATTTAAATGATTCAAGTGGAAAAATACAAATTCAAATTCAAGAAGGAAAAACACCTAAAAAACAAATTGATTTTTTTAAGAAATTTATAGATAATGGAGACTTTATAGGTGTAGAGGGAAAAATAATAAAAACAAAAAGAGGAGAACTAACAATACTTGCAGAAAAAATCGAATTATTGAGCAAGAATATAGCACCACTTCCTGAAAAATGGCATGGTCTTGTTGATAAAGAAGAGAGATACAGAAAAAGATATCTCGATTTAATTATGAATCCCGAAGTAAAAGAAGTTTTTATAAAAAGAACAAAAATTATAGATGCAATAAGAGAATTTTTGAATAATAGAGGATATTTAGAAGTAGATACACCTGTTTTACAGTCTATATATGGGGGGGCAGCCGCAAAACCATTTATAACTCACCTCAATGCATTAAATATGAAGTTATATTTGAGAATTTCTAATGAATTATACTTAAAAAGATTGATAGTTGGTGGTTTTGAAAGGGTATATGAATTTTCAAAAGATTTTAGAAATGAAGGAATAGACAGAACTCATAATCCTGAATTTACCCAGATTGAATTATATCAAGCATATTCTGATTATAATGATATTATGGATTTAACAGAAGACCTATACCTGTATGTTGCAAAAAAAGTTCTTGGAAAAACAGAATTTGAGTATAATGGGAATAAAATAAGTTTAAAAAAACCATGGAAAAGAATAAAGATGGTTGATTTGATAAAACAATATGTAAAAATAGATGTTATGAAAATGTCTGAAAAAGAGTTATTAGATTTTGCTGAAAAAAATAATGTTAAATTGAAAGGAAAAACGAAAGGAATGATTATAGCTTCTATATTTGAACATTTTTGTGAAAAATATTTGATTCAACCAACCTTTGTTATTGATCATCCCGAAGAAACAACTCCTTTATGTAAAGAAAAAAGAGATTTAAAAGGATTTGTAGAAAGAGTTGAGCCTTATATTGCTGGGATGGAAATAGGAAATGGGTATTCAGAATTAAACGATCCAGTAAGACAAAAAATATTGTTAGAAGCTCAGGCCCAAGAACTAAGAAAAGGAAATGAAGAAGCAAATCCTTATGATGAAGATTTTATAAATGCCTTAGAATATGGAATGCCTCCAACAGGAGGGATAGGTTTAGGAATAGACAGAATGGTTATGTTATTAACTAATTCCCCTTCAATAAGAGATGTGATATTATTTCCCTTTATGAAACCATTAAATGAAGAAAAAACTGAATAATAATAAAATTAATATATCATGAATGAAATTCCTAAATGCTGTCAAAAACTCTTTGAATTGAGTTTTTGATATATAGATTTTATAAACGAAAAATTTAAAAATAAATATGCAAATAAAAAAATAAAAAACTTAAAATAAATAGGAGGTAAAATTAAAATGGTGAATGAACTAAAAAACAAAGCAATAGAGTTAGCAATTAATTATGAAAAAAAGAGAGGTAAAAATCCAGAAAGAGTAAATAAATTTAAAGAAGGATACGATATAAAATCAGAAGATAGATTAATAGAGATAAAAATTAATAATAAAAAAAACGATCTTCTTTTAAGTTTTAAAAATTTTAAAAAACTAGGGGAAGATATAAATAAATACTATATTTATCTTTTCTATAACTTAGAAGATAAACCAAAACTTAAGGTTTTGAATCCAAACTTTATTTTGAAAAATATAAATTTATTGACCCTAATAAATATTAAATCCTATATATTGGATAAAATAAAAGAAGAAGAATTATAAAGGATAAAATAAGTATAAAAAACCTATAAAGAATAAAAGAGAAAAATTAAATAAAAAATCAAAACAGAAATGACAGGAATTGTTGTAAGAACAAAGATAAAAGAGTATGTGAAAGATTTAAATGTAGCAGAAGAAGTTGGGCCAGCCTTAGATAAAATTGTAGAAGAAATTTTACAAAAAGCGATTGCAAGAGCAAAAGCAAACGGAAGAAGAACCTTGCAGGCAAGAGATTTGTAAATTTTATTTTATTAGATTTAGAATTTTTTATGTAATAATATGTCAAACAAATCAAAAGGAGCAAATGCAGAAAGAGAATTGTATCAGATGTTTATTGATAATCTATTTAGAGCAGTAAGAGTAGCTGGGAGTGGATTAATGGAAAATGCTTCTTGTGATTTAATTGCCGGGAATAATAAAGGAAAATATGCTATAGAATGTAAATCTTGTAAGAACAAATATAAATATATAACAAAAAGTCAAATATCTGATTTTATTGTTTTTTCTGAAATCTTTGGATTAACCCCAGTTATTGCAATTAGATTTAATAGAGAAGGATGGTTTTTTTTATCCCCTAAAGATTTAGAAGATACTGGAAAATATTGGGCTGTAACTTTAGATTTAGCAAGAAAAAAAGGAAAAAGATTTGCGCAAATGTTTTGTTAGGGTTGGTTGTTGTTCTCTTGCTTCGGCTTGTTAAGGGCGAGTGATTTCGTTAAATTTATATTCTATTCTTGCTTATTTTTATTATGGAAAAAGAGGCACTATTTTATAAAAAAATATCTTCAAAGATAGTTCAGTGTCAATTATGCCCTCATTTCTGTACATTAAATTATGGAGAAAAAGGAAAATGTGGAGTAAGAAAAAACATAAATGGAAAGTTAATTTCTTTAGTATACGAAAAACCCTGCTCTCTTGCTATAGATCCTATTGAAAAAAAACCCCTATATCATTTTCTTCCAGGGAAAAAAACTCTAAGCATTGCTACACCGGGATGTAATTTAAGATGCAAACATTGTCAAAATTTTGAAATTTCCCAAATGGATTTTGAAAAAGTAATAACTTTTAATATGAAACCAAGAGATGTTGTAAAACAAGCAATAAAAAATAAATCAAAAATAATCTCTTATACTTATACAGAACCAACAATATTTTATGAATATATATTAGATATTGCAAAAGAAGCAAATAAAAATCATATAAGAAATGTTACTGTTACAAATGGTTTTATTAATCCTTCTCCTTTAAAACAATTATGTAAATATCTAGATGCTTCTAATATTGATATAAAGAGTATAAATAATGATTTCTATGAAGTTGTATGTTCTGCTAAACTAGAACCAATACTTGAGGCAATAAAAATAATGAAACAAGAAGGAATATGGATAGAATTAACAAATTTAATAATTCCTGGTTTTAATGATTCTGAAAAAGATATAATTTCTTTGATATCTTGGATAAAAAGAAATTTAGGAGATGAGGTTCCTTTGCATTTTTCAGCTTTTTTTCCAACAAATAAAATGTTAAATGTTCCTCCAACTTCTCCATCATTTTTAATAAAAGCAAGAGAAATAGCTTTGTCTTTAGGATTAAAATATGTCTATACAGGCAATATAAGATATGAAGAAGGAGAAACAACTTATTGCCCAGATTGCAATAAAGCTTTAATAATAAGAAAAGGTTATGAAATAATAAAAAATAATCTTAAAAAAGGAAAATGTCCATACTGTGGAAAAAATATTGCTGGAGTTTGGGAATAATTTTTATTTTCTCTTTAAATCTTGTTTGTGCTATAAATGAAGAGATTGTTTTTGATTATCCTATTAATGTTAATTATGGGGAAAATTTTAGTGTAAACTTAACTTTAATTAATTTTTCATTAGATGTTTATGATGTAAAGATAGAAATATTTAATTCATCAAATGACAGATTATCTCAGATTTATGATAACGGAACATGGAAATCAACTTATTATTATTTAAATGATATCATAAATACATCAACAACAAATTCTTCTTTAATTATGTTAAACATAACTTCTAAATATAATGGAACAGCAGTAGCAAATATTACATTAAGAGATTCTTCTCCCACCCAATATAAGTTTTCAGGATACTATATAAATATTAATTATACCGAAAAAAATAATACACAAAATTTAACACAAAATGAAACCGAAATAGAATCTAATATTTATCTTGAGTTAGATTATGATGATAAGATAGAAAATGGAGAAGATTTTGATGTTAGAGTTAAAGCATATAACTTAAAAGATAAAAATTATGATATAAAAGTTTATTTAACAAAAGAGGATAGCGAAGAAATAATTTCTGAAAGTTATATAAACAAAACATGGAAATCTTCTAATTATTATTATAATAATATTATTTCTGGTATTGGTAACAAAACAAAAACCATAACTCTAAGAATAGATTCTGATTATTCTGATTTTAAAGGAGATGCTAAAATAAAAGCAAGAATAAGAGAAAATGAAAAAACTTTGATTCTTGCTTATGTTGAAGGAGATATAAAAATAATTGAAAAAAAGATAAATAATAAGACTACAATAACCAACACAAATATAACAAACAAAAATACAACAATTCAAAATATTACAGAAGATATAATAAAATTAAATACAATAAAAGAAGATTTAAAAACTATTAAATCTAAAACATATTTATCAAAAACAGAATATATAAAAGAGTATAGTATTTATTTTTTTACTCTTTTTTGTGTTTTTGTTTTGATTTATATTTTAAAAAAAAGATAAAAAATGGCAGAATCAAAATTAGATGTTATATTGATTATAGAAATACTTGGAAAACCAGCTGATTATTTAAAAGAATCATTATCTAATTTAATTGAAAAACTAAGTAAGGAGAAAGGTGTAACTTTAATAAATAAAAAAATAGCAGAACCAAAAGAAGTAGATAAGGAAAATGCTATATATTCTTCTTTCGCAGAAGTAGAAATAGGTGTAAGTGATATATCTACATTAATGATTTTGATTTTTAGTTACATGCCTTCTCATATAGAAATAATAAATCCAGAATTTTTAAACGTAAAAAATTATGATTTAAATATGTTTTTTAATGAATTGGCAAGAAGATTGCATCAATATGATGAAATTGCAAAAATAACTATTATGGAAAAAAACATACTAATAAAAAAATTACAGGAACTGCAAAAAATTCAAGAAATATCAAAACAACAAGAGCAACAAAAAAAAGAAGAAAAAACAAAAGACGAAATAACAAAACAAGAAAAAAAGAAAAAATCAAAAAAGAAAAATTAATATTTCTTTAAATTTCCTCTTACTTCCTCTGATCTTACTTTTTTAAATTTTTCTTCATAATCTTCTGCTCTTTCTTTTATAACTTTTTCAGGGCTTTTACCTTTTATTTTTAATTTTTTATATATGAAATAAAATATTACTAAAAGTAAAATTATTATTAAAATTATAACAAAAGTTTTGCTTTTACTTTCTTCACTTTTTAACTTTTCACATCCTCCTAAGCAACATATTGCAAGATTAGGAGATTCTATTGTTTTCACAGGTTGTGTTGTGCATCTCTCTCCAGAATCACAAACTTTTCCGCTTAATTCGTAACAATATCTTAATTCCTCTTTACTTTGATTAATTAAAGTATAATTAGTTGATATTTTTATTGATAAAGGAAATTGAATAGAATAATAATTATTTCTTACATTTATTATTCCTGAAGCATCATTTGTTTTGGAATTTATAATCATAACTAATTCAGAATAATTTTTTGCTTCTATAATTTCTATTTTATTAGGAGTTATTTGTATAATGTCTGTTAAATTATCTGGAATTATTATCTTTAAATCTTTTATATCTTGAGTTCCATTATTGAATAAATAAAGCTTTTTTGTTATCTCTGTATTTTTTTCAAGATATATTGTGTCATTTGAAGGATAAAAAATTAAAATATTACTTTCTCCCTCATTTATTGTTTCATTATTTTTACTATAAATGAAAACAGCTATAGGTATTTCATATTTTATTTTTTCAGATTCTAAAATTACTTTTGTAATGCTTGTACTATTAATATTTTTTATAGAAAACAATATATTTTTACTACTGCCTGCGTTTATGCTTGTATTTTGAAAAGAATTTCCAAAACTTGATTTTACATTTATCTCTTTATTATTGCTTATAACTTTTATAGAAAAATCCTTGTCTGTTATTATAAAACCAGGCTCTACCGAAAATAAGGAGACATTTCCAGATATCGAAAAATTAAATTCAAGATTTTCTATTTTTTCTTTTCCCTCTTCAAAATAATGTATGTTTTTTAAAACTAAGCTGTAATTTCCTATCTTATTTGGGAGAATAGCATATAAATAATAGGAATCCCCAATTTTATTAACATCATATTTTAAAGGAATAAAAACCCTATCTGAATAGAAAAAAACATTTTCTTTTTTTATTCCATCAATAAAATTTCCATCTATTTTTAAAATCATTGTTTCTAATGGGGAATATTCTTTTTTTATATTAGTTGTTATTCCTAAAACTAGCGGGATTACAAATAGAAATAACAAAAAAAATACAGATATTTTTTTCATCATATATTAAAAAGAAACATACTATTAATAAATTTATCTACTCATTTCCCTAAGTTTTTTCATTGTTTCTTCAAGTTCCCTATCTCTTCTTATAGGTTGTCTTATAGGAAGTTGAGTTGGTATAGTTCTTAAAGGAGGGATAGTTTTTGTTTGTGAATATTGTGTTCTAGGAATTCCACTTCCAGCACTTGGAGGAACAAAAGGAGGCCTCATTTTTCCAACATTTCCTTCCTTAATCCCACTTCTTTTTTTAAATAAGAGAATTTTTATTCTATTTCTAAGTATGATTAATACTATCACAACTATTATTAATATTATTAAAAGCCATATAACCCAAGATTTTTTTGTAGATGGTTCTTCTTTCGGTCTACAACATACTTTTTGTCCATTACAATTATAATTTGCTTCTTCTTCATCACTTGAACAAGAATTCTTACATAAATACCCATAGTTTTCACACTCTGTTGCTGTTGATTCTTCACAACTTCCTAAACAACATTTATCAGTGTCAGAAGCACTTACTAATGAAACACTACATACTTTTCCTTCTTGGCATATCTCTCCTTTTCCTGAATATCCAGCTAATTTATCTTTTTCACTACATCTTTTTTCTGCTAAGGGTTTAGAACAACATTCTTTTAATCCAGAGCAATAATAATTATCTAAAATATTTCCACCAGCTTCTCCACATTCTGCTTTAGATAAACAATAATATCCTTTGTCTATACAATTTTCTTGGACTGTTACAGCTGATGCTTGTTTTGGCCAATTTGCCCATAATAAAAATGCTGTGTCTCTTATGTTGTTATTATTCCAACAACCGCTCGAATCTTGTTTTTCTGTTAGCCAAGATTCTGCAGAAGATTTAGCATCAGATGAAGCAGATTGAATTACTAATAAAGCTAATGCAGTATCATAATATTCCCCCTTTACACTTGCTAAATCCCAATATCCCTCATTTTTCTGCAAACCAACAATATTATTTAAATAATCTTCTGAATTTGTTAAATAATATAAAAAAGAGTCTGGAAATAATTTTTGGTTATCAGACGCAAATAATATCAAATAAGGAATTAAATTATCTATGTTATGTCCTGTTCTTTGTAATGCTAATGTCGCCCATAATGAAGCTTCATAATCACAATCTTTCCCATTATCTGAAAAACAAGAAAGATTAGAAACATGTTGGGTTTCTCCATTTGCAGAAGCAGATTTAATATCATCAGAAACATACCATATATCTTCAGAGGATTTTTGGTATAATAGGGTTGTAATAAAATCTTTTGAACATGAAACTGTAAAATTTTTATTTAAACACGAGTCTTTTATTTTTAACCAATATCCATTAGTTGCAGAATCAAAACAACCCCCACCACCACTAACTTTTTTATCTTCACTTATTGAAATCTTGGCACTTCCTCCATCCCATTTAATAGTACAATTCGATTTCTCATTAGTATCTATTTCCAAGAAAACATTAATATTTTTTGCTCTTATTTCCTTGTCTATTAACCATCCTTCTGATTCTTCTGTATTTTGTTTTGCATAATTTAAAGCAATTATAACAAGAGCAGTATCTTTTACTTTGCATTTATTAGGAAAACAGTTATCATTTTTTTCATCATTTATTTTTGATATTAAGGATGATTGTAAAGATGAATCATATGCTAAAGCTAACAAAGAAAAACTTTTTTCTTCTAAAGATAAACTAGAAATTTTTTTATTTATATTATCTTTTAAGCAAGAATATGCTTTTTCTTCAATCGTAGTAGCATTAGAATCTGCAAAAACAAAACTTATTGTTAATATAAATGATAATAATATAAATGATAATAATACTTCTTTTTTCATATTTTATTAAAGATTAAGGTATTTAAAAAATCTTCGTTTAGATAAGATTTATAAAACCAAATAGGTATTATAATTTACAATTTTAAAAGAAAAACTAAAATGATATTCACAATAAACGAAGCAAGAAGAGAATTTGAAAAATACGGACAAGAGACAATTGAAAATATGTTAAAAAAATATATGGAATTAAATAATAAAATAAATCTTTATAAGACAAATCATCCTAATTTAGTCTATTTATTAGAAAAAGACAAGAGAGAATTCTTAAATAGAATGATAGAAGGAATTGCTTTATGGAGTTCAACTAATTATTCTAATTTTAAAAAAATAACAATAACAAGAGGAACAATAGATACAACAACAAAATTAAAAGAAAGAAAATTTATTCAAGTTAATGATATAGAATTTAAAAATTGGTTAAAAGAAAAATACCCCCATATTTATTATAGAGAATTTGAACTTAGTTGAGAAAAGATTCTATTTAAAGATTCTTTGGAATAATTATTCAGAAAAACAAATATCTTGGAATTTACAATTTTGGCATTTTCTAAAATTGCTATTTATAGGAAGAGCTTTTTTCTCTCTTAATAGTGTTCTTACTTCATTTGCGATTTCTAAAAATTTATCTTTTAATTCTTTATTTATTTTAATTTCTTCTCTATCATTTTCTGTTTCTATTATTCCTATTCCTATTTCTTTTTTGAATCTATCTTCTAATATTAAGACATATCCTGCTAATTGCAACTTATCCTCTTCATAAATTTCATTTCTTGTTTTTATTTCATAAGGAATTATTTTGTTTCCCAATTCTAATCTATCTATTCTTCCTTTTAACGCTAAATTTTCAGATATCACTTCAACTTCTGATAAATATTTAGGAGATAGATTTTCCCACAATTCCTCTCCAAAATAATCTTTTTCTATTCCTTTATTAACAGATTCTATTCTTAAGTTTATTTCTTTTTCCAAACTGCTTAATATTTCATGAAGAATATCAAAGCTACTTAATCTGAATTTTGACAATACTTCTTTATGTAAATTTATTATTTGATTTGTTATTTTCAAAGCTTCTGTTCTATATAGTTCTAATATTTCTTCTTTTTTTATTTTTCTAGTTATATTCATTACGATATTTTTTTCATTTTTATTGAATATATCAAATATTTCATGTTTTATTTTTCCCTTGATCATAAATTTATTTGGCTTTTCTTTTATTCCTTTTATTTTTTTTAAGTAAAACTTTCTCGGGCAATATAAATATGCTATTATATCTGTTACATTAAGAATTTCAGGATTCATTTTCTTCTTCTTGATTTTAATATAGTGTAATTTACAGGATTTTTTATCTTTTTGCAGAATTCGTCTGGATAACAAACATCTATATCTTTATAATATGGTTTATCACAATTAGGAGGCAATACTTGTTTATGGGAAAAATTATATTCTAATTGAAGAATTATATATTTTTCTTTTAATGGTTTTTTATTTTTTAAATTCCACTCTTCAATTTTCTTTTTAGTTTCTTCTTTATTAAATCCCAAAGATCTAAAATAATTTATCAAGATAAACAATGCTCTTTTTTTACCATCTTCTAATCCATTTAATATTTTCTTTATACATGGAGGATAAAACATTATTGACTTGTCTATATTTATTTTTTCATAAACTCGGTTTGATTTCTCTTCTTTCTCTTCCTTAACCTGCCAATCTAATGCCTGAATTAATAATTCCTTTGCTTCATTCTTTCTCGCTTCTGGGTAAAAATTTTTAATTTTTACTTTTAGATAATCAGCATCTCTTGGCTCAAATTTCATTATATCTTCTTTATCTATAACACAAGAAACCAAACCAGTTTTATCATGTAAAGAATAGGGTGCTCTAAATAAATGTCTTGAAGAAACTAAAATAATATCTGGAATAACTTTTTTTGCTCCTTGCTCATCTTTAATATAACTTTTGTCTGTTGTTAATCTTGAAATCTTATTTATTAATTCTCTTTCTGTAAATTTCTGTAAATATGAAGCAATTGCTCTTGGGAATTCGGGAAACATCTTTTTTGTTTCTATATTATTAATTTCTTCTGGAAAAGCATTCCAAGGAACAATAATATGAAATCCTTTGCTTCCTGAAAATTTAACACCTATGTTTTTTATATTATGAAATTCTAAGGCATCTATTATAAGTTTTGTCATAATTTTGCTGTATTCTAAATATTTACTATCAATATCTATAAGCAAGTCCCATCCTTTTCTTAACTCATCTAATTCTTTTCTGTCTAAATTAGTATTTAATTCAAGAGGATTTTTCCATATTTCTTCTGAACAATGAAAACTGGTTGCCCCATTTTTTGCTTCTTGTAATATTTCACTTGGGTATTCTATTGTGTTTGGCCTTTTTCCAAAATTTTCTCCATATCTTGCTATTGTTTCCCTATCTTTACAGAAATCATTAATAGCTTTTTGTACATCTTTCCTAGAATAATATAAAATTGCTATATCTTTTATATTTGATTTTTCCATATTACATTATTTTGGATTAATATTTAATTTTTAATTATGTCAAAATATAACAATAAAGCTTTTAAACTCTTTCTATTTTTACTTCTCATGCTATTAAAATTTAATAACCCAAAAATATTTATTGAAGTTATAGGTTTAATTTCAGAATTAGTTACAGAAGTAAGAATAAAAGTAAATAAAGAAGGACTAAGTATTATAGCAATAGATCCAGCTAATGTAGCTCTGGTTTCTTTTAAAATCCCAGCATCGTCCTTTTCAACTTTAGATATTGATGAGCAAGAGATAGTTGGAATTAATTTAGACAGCTTAAAATCAGTTTTAAGAAGATTTTCAACAGGAATATTATTATTCCAAACAGAGGAAAACTCATTAAAAATAGAAATACAAGAAAAAATAAAAAGAACATTTAATCTTGCTTTGATAAATATGGAAGAAGAGGAAAAATCAGTTCCTTCTCTAGATTTTAAAACAAATGTAGAAATGAATAGTTTTGATTTTGATGCTGCTATTCAAGATTGTTCTATAGTTTCAGAATCTTGTTCTTTTATATCTAAAGATAATAAGTTTATAATAGAAGCAAAGGGGCTAAATTCTGCAAAATCAGAGTTTTCATCAGATGAAGTTAAAGTTGTTGGAATGGGAAAAGCAAAATATTCAACAGAATATCTGCAGAAATTTGCAAAAGCATCTAAGCTTACTGATAAAGTTTCAATAAGTTTTGCAGATGATTATCCTTTACAATTAAAATTCTTTTCTTCTTTATTCGAACTTATTTTTATTCTTGCTCCAAGAGTTGAGAGCGAGGATTGAAACGAGACTAAAAGAGATTATTTACGAGTTACAATCCGAGCAGAGGATTGAAACGAGACTAAAAGAGATTATTTACGAGTTACAATCCGAGCAGAGGATTGAAACGAGACTAAAAGAGATTATTTACGAGTTACAATCCGAGCAGAGGATTGAAGTTTAGTAATACAGAAAACAATTATCTTAATTTTATAATGCTAAGATATTCTAAGATTTTTCTATTAACCCTAAAAGTTATTTTTAAGCAAAAGATTTAAATACATTATTAATTTACATAATTATATACATAGCTAAATTAATATTAATAATGTTATTTATAATAATATGAATATTCATAAAGAAATATTTGAGTATATAAAAAAAGAAAAAATTGTTACTAGTTCTGAAATTGCTAAACATTTTGAGCTTTCTTGGAACACTGCTGAAAAATATTTATTAGAACTAGTTATTGAAGGTAGAATAGAAAAAATAAAAAAACAGGGGGTAAATCTCTGGGTAATAAAATGATAAAATCAAAAAAAGCACAACTAACAATTTTTGTTATAGTTGCAGTACTTATAGTAGCAATAGCATTATTTTATTTTTTTGTAATAAAGAATAAAAGCATAATTAAACAAGAGATTTCATTTAAAAACCCAGAAGCATATATAGAAAAATGTGCAAGAGATGCTGCATCAAATGCAACAAATTTATTGTATGATACAGGAGGATATTTAAATCCAAAAAATTTTATCTTATACGATAATAAAAAAGTTGTTTATTTATGTTATACAAGGACCTATTATACTCCATGTATTGTTCAAGAACCTTTATATATTCAGCATTTGCAAGATGAAATAGATTCGTATACAACCCCCAGAGTTAAAGCATGTTTTCAATATTTAAAACAAGAATATGAAAAAAGAGGATATGAAGTTACAATGGATGATAACCCCGATGTTATTATAACTTTAAAGCCGAATAAAGTTGATATCAATATAAAGATGAATATAAATAATGAACTTGTAATAAAAAAAGGTGACGAAGTAAAAAGATATGAAGAATTCAAAACAGCGTTTAATTCTCCAATTTATAATTTAGCAAATTTAGCTATTGAGATTTTCAGTCAAGAGGCAAAATATTGTCATTTTTCAGTATTAGGTTATTCCTTATTTTATCCAGATACTAAAATTACTGTAAATACAGTTGGAACAGGATTACAAAAAGGAAGAATTTACACTATTACAGATAAATATACAAACAAAAAATTATATTTTGCAGTAAGGAGTTGTGAAATTCCTCCTGGAGTATAATTATGAAAGAAAATAAAAAAGATGTGATAAAAAGAGAATCAATCTGCTATTTAGAAATATTAATTATGATAGTTGCAACTTTTGCTTTTGCTTACTTAGTTGCAATTCCAGAAACAAAATTAGTTTCAGCAGAAATGGCTATTGATTGTTGTATCCAAACAAAAAATGGGCAATATTGCCAAGAACTTCCATATACAAATTGTTCTTCTCAGTGCAATTCTATATGTCAACATACTTCATGCAGTAATGTAGCCGAATGTGAATTAGGGTGTTGTATTGATAACGAACAAGGAAATTGCATTCCCAATACTCCCTTAACTCTATGCAAAGAAGGAAATGTAGAATGGAAATCTGATGCTTCTTGTAATTATGAAAAATGTAAATCAGGATGTTGTGTTTTAGGTGATAAAACAGCATTTGTAAATTCAAGAAAATGTGAGATTTTAACTTCCTTAAATGGATTGTCACAATATGAATTTTATCCAGGAGAGACAGAAGCAGAATGCATTTCTAGAGAAAAAAGCGTAACAAAAGGTGCTTGCTTATTTATTGATAAAGAAACAAATTGTAAAATAACAACAAAAGATGAATGTGTAAGATTAACTGGAAGCTATTCAAATTTTTATGAAAATTATTTATGCACAGCTCCTGAATTAAATACAACTTGCAAACCAACAACAAATACAACTTGTGTTGATGGAAAAGATGAAGTTTATTTTATAGATACTTGCGGGAATATAGCAAACATATATGATTCCTCAAAAGTTTATAATCCTTCAAATAATGCCTCTGTTGAATATTGGAAAAGAATATTTTCAAAAAATGAATCTTGCTCTTCTTCAGTTGGAAATATAAATAGTAAAAGTTGTGGGAATTGTGATTATCTTCTTGGCTCAAGATGTAATTTATATAGAACTGGTGTTGATCCTGAATCTGTAGCTCCAGATTATGGAGATTATATTTGCAGGGATTTAAATTGTTATCATGTCCCTCTTGCAATAAATACAAAAGGAGATGTTTTATTATGGGGCGATAAAAAACAAGGCGAATCTTGGTGTATATATGAAAATTTAATTGGAAATGTTACACAACAATTATTATTAGGATATAGGACACGTTTTGTTATTGTTAATGGATCTCCAAACATTATAAAAGTTCCTATAATAGAGAGCACTGTATCAGGAACAGATCCTGTTGGCTCTCGTCATTATATTGCTCAATGTTTAGATGGAAATTTTTCAATATCTCCATGTGATGAATATAGAAATAATATTTGTGTTCAATCTGATGTTGTTATCAACAATGAAACAAATGAAACTTTTAGTTTTGCATCATGTAGAGTAAATGCATGGCAAGAATGTTTAGAATATAATTATGATATAGATGAAAATACTCCTGGATATACAACAAATGATAAAATGAATGAATGCATACAAAACCCAGATTGTTATGTTAAGCAAATTAATATTGATAAATATTTTAAGTTTCCATATTGTCTTCCTAAATATAAACCTGCATTTGATTTAACAAGAACAGAGGGCGATGGAAAACCAATATGTGCTTTAGCATCTCAAACCTGCGAGGTAGTTTATCAGAAAACTATTTCTGGTTGGAAGTGTATTGCAAATTGTGATTGTCGTAGCAAAGAATTTACATTAAAGATGAATGAATGGTGCAGAAGTTTAGGGGATTGTGGTGCTCAAGTTAATGTTGCAGGAGAAGTTACAACAGGAGGATTTAGAGTTTCAGGTGCTCCTAAATTAATAGTAGCAGACTTCAAAGATTTAAATTTTACAAAATTTATTTCTCCTGAACTAGGAAAAGTTGCAGACCCAGGAAATCTAACTTATTTTTTTAAGAAAGTTGGAATCCCCGCAGATATGGCACAGCCTAAAAATTTGTTTTCATCTTCATTTATGGGCGGGATTATTGGTGCTGCAGGAATAACTTATGCTTTAGCAAGTTGGGTTGTTTCAGGAATAAACGGAGCATCAGCAAAAGCGACAACAACGGCAATATCCGCAATTAAACTTACAGGAATAAAAGCAAATGTTGCTCCTTATCTTGAGAAAGCATTTGCAGCCCTCGCCGGAGCTGCAATAGGTTATATGTTAGGAAAAGCATTTGGATTAAGTGAGGAAGAATCAATTGCTTTAGCTATAATTGGAGCAATAGTTTCTTATCTAGGAGTAACGTATTGGAGTTGGAATCCTGTTATCTTAGTAGGAATTGCTATTATACTAACTATTTTATCTTGGTTGTTTGGTATAGGAGAAATAAAAACAAAATATGTTACTGCAACATGTCTGCCATATGAAAGGCCTGTTGGAGGAGATAATTGTGATTTATGCAATCAAAACAAATATTTAGAATGCAATCGATATAAATGCACATCTTTAGGTTCTGCATGTAAATTCATAAATGAAGGAACCCCATCTGCAAAATGTATTGCAAGTACAAATGATCATGCCCCCCCTATTCTTGCACCTTTAAAATTTACTGAAAATTATACTTATAATGAATTTGCAAATGGATATGAGATAAAAGATAAAAATGGACAATGTTTTGAGGAATGGAGTGATGTCAATTTAGGAGTAACTTCAACAAATAAAATTTCTCAATGTAAAATTGAAACAAAAGCTCCAACTTCTTTTGATTCTATGTTAAATTATTTCCCAGATACTCTATATGATTATAATCATTCTATGATATTCAAATTACCTTCTGCAAACTTTTTAGGAGCAATTGGCTTTGATCCATCAAGAACAGGAGAAATGAGATTTTACGTAAGATGCCAAGACGATTGGGGGAATAAAAATCCGGTTGATTATGTTATAAAAACATGTGTAAAGCCAGGCCCTGATAAGACCCCAGCATTAATAAATAAATTCTCTCCTGAGCAAGAAAATGCATATTTAGGATTTGAAAAAACAAATTTCTCATTAACAATATATACAAATGAACCAGCTGAATGTAAATATTCTTTTTCAGATAAGAATTATGAAGAGATGGAAAATAATTTTGCTTGTGGGGGGGATTATAATATAGTACCATTAAATGCAACAATAATTAATAACAATACAGAAGTTGATGTAAATCTATCAGAAATAGAACAAACTTCTGATGATATATTAATGGAATATCTATCAAAACAAACAATTTTCGGATTTCCATGTTATACTAATGTAAATGTTGTAAATTCAAACTCAACAATCTTTATAAGATGTCTTGATCAACCATGGTACAAAGGAACAAACGAATCTTTAAGAAATGCAAATCAGCAATCTCAACCTCCAGAAGGATATCAAATAAAATTATCATCTTCTGCTTTAAATATAACTTCAATTTTGCCTAGTGGAAAAATTATGGGAGGAGTTGAGCCATTTACAATTGATTTAGAAGCAGAAACATCAGGTGGAGCAAATGATAAAGCAACATGTTATTATTCTTTTGATAACTCAATTTTTTCAAGATTTAAGAATACAGATTCAACTTCTCATTCGCAATCTTTTAATCAAATGATAACAGGGGATTATGTAATTTATGTAAAATGTGTAGATATAGCAGGAAATATTGCAACAGCAGAAACCTCTTTTTCATTAGAAATAGATACAAAAACCCCAAAAGTAATAAGAGCATATTCTTCATCAGGAATTTTGCATATAATAACAGATGAAGATTCAGAATGTGCATATTCAACAAAATCTTGTAATTTTATTTATGATAATGAAACAAAAATGGATGGTTATGGAAAAGAACACACAACAAGTATTATTTCAGGAAAAACTTATTACATAAAATGTAAAGATTTATACAATAATTTGCCAGGAGGATGCAGTATAAAAGTTGAAAAGATACAATAAAAATCAACAATATTTATAAATAGAAAATGATTAAAATAAATATGAAAAATAAAAAAGGACAGGTGACATTATTTGTTATTATTGCAATTTTAATTGTTATTGCTGTTTTGATAATTTTCTGGCCAAAATTAAAACAAATAATTGTCCCTTTATCACCCGAATTAAACCTGCAGAGATGTATTGAATCAGATTTGAAAAAAGAACTCAATACAATAACTTCAAATGGAGGAAGTAGGAATCCAAGTTTATATTTTTCTTATGAGGGAAATAAAATAGAATACCTATGTTATACAAATGAGAATTATAAAACCTGTGTTATGCAACAACCCTTATTAAAACAACATATTGAACGCGAATTACTTGATGCATTAAAACCAAAAATAACAGAATGTATAGAAAGTATGAAAAGCAATGCAGAATCTCAAGGTTATGAAGTTGTTTCAATTAATAACAATCCTTCTTTACAAATAGAAGAAAATGATATAAAATTAACAGTAAATACAAATATGATCTTAAAAAAGGATAATTCTATAAAAATAAATAAAGTAGAAGCAAAAATTCCCTCACAAATATATGATTTGCTTATGATAACTTCCTCAATATCAAACTGGGAAGCAAGATATGGAGATACAGATATTGTTACCTATATGTTATATTATCCTGATATTAAAGTTGAAAAATACAGGCAGGATGATGGAACAAAAATTTATATTTTAACAAATAAGAATACAAAAGAAAAATTAGTTTTTGCAACAAGAAGCTTAAACTTTCCACCAGGTTATGGAATAAAATTTTAAAACCCCAAACTCGCCCTTCGGGTTCGTCGTGAAAAATAAAACTTGCTAGAAAAAGTAAATAAAGAAAGAAACTCGAGCGCAAATAAACTGAACAAAAAATGAAAATAGGGAAAATAACAAAAGAAATAACAAGAATAAATAAGAAAATATCTAAGATTAAAAAAGTAGATGCTATTTATGTTTTTGGTAGTTATGTTGATGAAAGATTTAATCCTTATCTTTCAGACATAGATATTTGTATAATCGGAAATCTTAATCAAGAAGAAAAATATAAGATTTTAAGAGAAATCCCAGAAATTTTTGATATCAGTTTTTTTGATGAACTTCCAATCTATATTAAATTTAGAGTTTTGAAACAAGGAAAATGTTTGTTTATGAGAGATTTAGAAAAATTAAATACTATTAAACTTATAACAATTTCTGAATATCTTGATTTTAAATCATCCTTAAATAAATTTATAGAGAAATTTTAAAATGATAGATAAAGAAAAAAAACAAATAATTATAAAAAAAATAGAAAGTTATTTTAAAGAAATAGAAGATATGAATATCAAGAATATTAAAGATTTAAATTTAGTAAAATTAAGAGCAGTGTCTATGGATATTTTTTCCATAATAAATTTAACAATAGATTTAGGAAATGAAATAATCTTTTCCTCAAACATTGGATTTCCATCAGAATATAAAGAGATATTTACAATAATAAGAAGGAAGGGAATTATTGATGAAAAATTAGAAAATGAATTAAAAGACCTAATAATTTTAAGAAATAAAATATCTCATAAGTATGGTGATTTAACAGAAAAAGAAATTTTTGATTCAATTAAAAAAATAAATGTTGTTAAAGATTTTATTAAGAAAATAAAAACAAAATGAAAAAAGAAAAAATAAAAATAAAGAGCATAAGTTATTTTCAAATTATAACTTTGATAGTTGCAACTTTTGCTTTTGCTTACTTAGTTGCAATTCCAGAAACAAAATTAGTTTCAGCAGAAGTAACTTCCTGTTGCGAAAGAACAATATCAGGCGCATGGTGCCAAAATGCTCCTTCTAGTGAATGTGACCCTAATTATTTATCAACACCAACATCATGTGATTCAACTTCTTATTGTAAATTAGGATGTTGTTATGATTCTCAAGAAGGATTATGTATGGAAAATACTCCTGAAAAAATATGTATTATGAACAATGGAACATGGGCAGATTCTTCTTCATGCTCAATCCCACAATGTAATTTGGGTTGTTGTGTTTTAAATGGACAAGCAGCATTTGTAACTTTAGCAAGATGTAAAAAATTATCTTCATTTTATGGAATATCAACTGATTTTAGAAATACAATAACATCTGAATTACAATGTGTTTCTTTAGCATCTTTAGAAGATAAAGGGGCTTGTGTATATGAAGTAGATTATTCAAAAACATGTAAATTCACAACAAGAAATGATTGTAATGAAATAGGAAGTAAAAAAATAGCAGGAAATCAAACAATTACTTCTAATATAACATTTTATAAAGATAAGTTATGTTCTTCTGAAGAATTAGCAACAAATTGCGGACCATCTGAAAAAACAACATGTTATGAAGGAAAAGTTTATTTTATAGATACTTGCGGGAATATAGCAAACATCTATGATTCCTTAAGGATAAAAGATAAGGTATATTGGGATAAAGTAATTTCTGTTGAGGATTCTTGTGGTAATGGAAATAGTAATGCAAATTCTGCTTCATGTGGAAATTGTGATTATTTGCAAGGTTCAAGATGTGGTGATTATAAATTAGGTGGGACAAGGCCAACTTATGGAGATTATATTTGCAGGGATTTGAATTGCAATATAGATGGAAAAATATACAAACATGGTGAAAGCTGGTGCTCAACAGATAAATATAATGATTCTGTAGGTTCAAGATATTACAGACATATATGTGCAGATGGGGAAGAAATAATAGAGCCATGTGCTGATTTTAGAAATCAGGTATGCACTCAAGATGTAATTAAAACTTCTGCTGGGGATTTCTTACAAGCAGGATGTACTATAAATAGATGGTATGACTGCACTTCTCAAACTACAAAAGAAGATTGTTTAAATACAGATAAAAGAGATTGCAAATGGATTTATAATAAAGATGAGGTTGAAGAAAATTCAACTATTGCTTGTGTTCCTTTAAATGCTCCTGGATTTGATTTCTGGACAGATAATAATGCACCTATCTGCAGCCAAGCATCAACAACATGTGTAGTAACTTATGAAAAAGGATTAATTGGAGGAAAAAAATGCGTAGATAATTGTGAATGTTTAACTGATTCATGGAAAGAAGCTCAAGAAAAAAAATGTCAAGCATTAGGTGATTGTGGTGGAAAAATAAATTATATTGGTGTGAAAGGAAAAGCAAAAACAACATCTTCAGGAAAACAAACATCATCTTTCTCAGGACAATTCCAAAATCCTCAAGGAAATTTTAATAATCCAACAGCAAAGTTGTTTTTGCCTCTTGCTCAGATTGTTTTATTTTTATTTGAAGATGTTAAGGAAGTTAGAGGAGAAAGTTGGGTAGAAGATACAACAGAAGGATGGTATAAAATAGAAGTAAATGGAAAGACTTTTCGATATCATAAAGGAAGTGGACTCTATTATATTCCCGGAAGTTTATTGGGTTCTTCTAGTCCTCCCCCAGAAGTTCCCTCTTTTTATGAATCACAAGCACCAAAAAAGGATCCTACAATCACGCCAGACCCAACACAAACAGAAGTAGCAAAAATACTTGGAATAAAAGATAAAGCAACAGCACAAATTGTAAATGGATTCGGAACAGCATTAATGATTGTAGCAGCAATACAAATGTTTGGAAGCATGATGGGATTAAATCAAAAATTAACATCAGCATTATCAAAAGCAACATTTGCAGGAATAATGACAAAAACTTTAATAGAAACATTTAGTGAAAAAGGAAAAATAGGGGGTTGGATAGGAGAACATGCAGGATTAGTTGGATTAGGGGTTGGAATTATTGTATTTTTAATGACTTATAAAACAGAATCAAAAGAAATTGTAAAATTTGAATGTAATTTATATGAAGCACCTGTAGGAGGAAAAGATTGTGAAAAATGCAATGATGATAAACTCACATGCTCAGAATACAGATGCAAATCTTTAGGACAAGCATGTCAAATATTAAATGCAGGAACAAAAGACCAAAAATGTGCATGGGTAAATCCAAAAGATGTAACCTCTCCTATAATAACCCCATGGAAAGAAGTTTTGACAAAAGATCATGTTTATGTTAATGATACTTCTATAAGACCACCAGCATTAGGAGTAAAAATACTAAATACAAAATCTTCTGATAAGTGCTTAAAAGCATTTTCTCCTATAACTTTCGGAGTAACAACAAATGAGCCATCCCAATGTAAAATTGATTATAATCACACAACAACATTTGAAGATATGCAGTACTTCATGGATAATTCAAATTTATATTCTTATAATCACTCTCAAACTCTTAACTTGCCTTCTCCAGAACATTTAAGCAGCATTGAACCAACTTTAAAACACGATGGTAAATTCACTTTATTCATAAGATGCAAAGATGCGAATGGAAACTATAATGTAGATGAATTTGCAGTATCTTTCTGTGTAGAAAAAGGCCCAGATACTACAGCTCCAATAATAGAAGAAGTTAATCCTGTAAATAATGCCCCTGTTCAATATGATTTGGATTCTATAAGTGTAGATGTTTACACAAATGAGCCAGCAGAATGCAAATGGTCAAAAATAAACCAGGATTATGATAATATGGAAAATAACATGACTTGTTATAATCAAATATATCAACAAGATTCCCGTGGATTTTATAGATGTATAGCAAATTTAACAGGATTGGAAAACAGAAAAGAAAATATATACTACTTTAAATGTAAAGACCAACCTTGGTTAACAAATTCAGCTGATAGAAATAAAAATACAGAAAGTTATGTATATGTTTTAAGAGGAAGCCAGCCTCTTGATATAATAAAAGTTTCTCCTAATCAAACAACAGTTTCATCATCAAGTAATGTTGTTCCTGTAACTCTTGAAATTGAAACATCAAATGGTGAAAGCAACAAAGGGGATGCAACATGCTATTATTCTCAATCTCCAAATGATAATTTTGTAAAAATGTTCATAACAGGAACAAACTTGCACAGCCAAAGACAAGATTTAACTTCAGGAGATTATACTTATTATTTTAGATGTATAGATTTAGGAGGAAATTTAGCAAATACATCAACTTCATTTAAAGTATATGTTGATAATGATGCCCCTATTGTAATAAGGGCATATCAAGATTCATCAAGATTAAAAATAATAACAAATGAAAATTCTTCTTGTTATTACTCAATAAATTCAGAGAAAAAATGTGATTTCCTAATAACAGAAGGAATATCAATGCCTTATGCAAATAAAACAGAACATTATGCAGACTGGCAAGAAGGAAAAACTTATTATATAAAATGTGAAGATTCATCAGGAAATCAACCTATAAATACAAAATGTTCTATAATGATTAATATGATTAGTAAATAAAAATAATGCAGCATCTTGTGAGTTATGATTGCTAGATCGCATTCCAATCCTGTTCGTTTGGAATGCTCTGCTCGCTCACTTCGTTCGCTCGCTCGTTAAAAATAAATCACGCGCACAAAAAAATGAAAAACAAAAAAGCAGATATTCAAATTTCTTTTAATATGATATTCTCAATTATCTTAATAATCATTTTTATAGTAACAGCCACTTATGTTATAAAAAAATTCATAAATACATCACAATGCTCCCAAATAGGGATTTTCAAAAACGATTTACAAAATGAAATAGACAAAGCATGGGCAAGTACAGGAGAATCTGTTTATTCTAAATCTTTTGATATTCCTTCAAAAATAACTTATATCTGTTTCGCAGATAAGAATAAAACTTACACAGGAACTTATAAAGATTATGCTAGAGATTTTAAATATAGTAATCCAGGAAATAATTTCTTTTTTTTCCCAATGAAAAATGCTTGTGATTTTAAAACCCTAACAATAAAACATATTGACATAAAAAAAACAACTTCTTCTATAAACCCATATTGTATTCCTGTTAAAAATGGAAAAGTAGATGTTAGAATAGTTAAGGGAATAACAGATTCCTTAGTTTGCATAGGAGATAGTTGCTAATTTTAAAAGTAATGTAATAAATAATTTGACTGAAAGCCATGCATCTTTACTTATACAATAGAAATAATATTTATAATTAACTCTTTTATATTAAGAAGGTTTTTTAAATATAAAAATTATAATCTATATTATGGAAAAAAGAGCTATTGAATTTAATTTTGCAGTTTTATTTTCAATAATTGTTGGGGCAATAATTATATTTCTTGCAATATATTCTTCTTTTAAAGTAATACATACAGGAACTTCTGAGCAAGAATCTTCCTTAACTAAACAACTAACAATTATTTTTGATCCTATGGAAACAGGAATTGCATCAGGAAAATATTCTTCTGTTTCTTTTTCTGAAAATTCAAGAATATATAATGAGTGTTCTAATGAGGGAGAGTTTGGCTATCAAAGATTTTCTTTTTCTACTTACAGCTTAGGAAAATGGGGAGAAAAAAATTTAGGTCAAAAAATAAACAATAAATATGTTTTTTCTGAAAAAGTAGAAGAAGGAAAAAAAGCATATTTGTTTTCAAAACCCTTTAATTTCCCCTTTAAAGTTTCAGAATTAATTTTTTTTACAACAAAAACTTATTGTTTTCAAAATGCTCCAGATTTTATAAAAGATGAGGTTACAAGCATGGAAATTCAAAATATAAAATTAGGGAATTGTTCTTCTTCTGATATTAAGGTTTGTTTTGGAACAGGAAGTTGTGATATAAAAGTAATTCCTAAATGTAATAACGATTGCGGTGATTTTTCAGAATATGAATATGGAGAGGTAATTAAATCAAATAAAACCTTAACATATTATTCTGATTCTTTATTATACGCAGCAATTTTTTCCTCACCTGAAATATATACATGTAATGTTAATAGATTAATGAAACGATTAGCATCTCAAGCAGAATTATTAGGAAAAGAATCTTATTATGTAAGTACTAAATGCGGGGTTATTCCAAGAGAAGATTTATTAAAATTATCTTCTTCAGCATTATCATCATCATTACAAGAAACAGGTAAATTAGCAAAAGAAATAAATGAGAAAAATAATGCAGCATCTTGTGAGTTATGGTAAATCCAAACTCGCTCACTTCGTTCGCTCGCTCGTTAAAAATAAATCACGCGCACAAAAAAATGAAAAATAAAACAATTCGCATTTTGACTTTTCCTGCTGGGATAATGACAAAGCCAAAACGCTCACAAATGAAAATTCAGCAAACAGCATTTATGTTAATATTCCTAACTATATTATTTGTTATGATTGGAATTTTATTTATTTCTTTTTACATGAATTCCCTAAAACAGAATGTTAATATTTTAAATGAAAACAAAGCAATAATCTTGTCTCAATATCTTTATCAATCATCTGAATTTTCTTGTGTTGGTTCTGGTTTATACTGCATAGATTCTGATAGATTATTGTTTTTTAATGAAACAAAATACAAAAATTTATTTCCTGTAACTTATATTAAGATAACTAAAGTTTACCCTATAGAACCAGAAAAAAAATGCACTTTAACAAATTATCCAAATTGTAATACTTTTGAATTTAGCTTTAAAGAGCATAATCAAACATGTAAATCAAGTTTTGTTGCTTTATGTAGGCAAGAAAGTAATGAACAAGGACCATACAAGGTTTGTGATTTAGCAAGATTTTGTGTAGGTTATGATATAAAATGAAAAACAAAAGATCAAATCAGATTTTGAACTTTCATCCTGGATTAATTACAAATACAAAGCGCTCTACTCACGCCCTGACTTTCCCTGCTGGGGTAATTACAAAGTCAAAGCGCTCGCAAGAAGAAATGGTTGGATTTGTTTTAATCATAATTATAATAACAATAATAGGTTTGTTTTTTGTTTTTATAATGAGTCATCAAACAAAACCTTATGCTTCAAGTAGTGAAGTTGAATCTTTTTTAGAATCTTCCTTACTTTATACAACCTCTTGCTCTTTTGAAGAAACCTCTCCTCCTTATAACATACAAGACCTTATATCAGCATGTTTACAAAATCAAACTTGTAGTGATGGAACTAATAGTTGCGATATTTTAAATCAAACTTTTTCAAATTTAATAGAATCTGCTTTTAATATAAATCAAGAATCAAAATATAAAGCATATAAACTTAATATTCAACAATATGGGAATAATATAATTGATTTGAAAAAAGGAAATTTAACAGCAAATTTTTATGGAGCAGATATTAAGTTTTTCACCTCATCAGGAAGTATGAATATAACATTAAGATTATATTTTTAGATTTTTCAAGCAAACTAATTTAAAGTAAAGTTTTTTATTTCCTAAAGAAAAACTAGTTTTTTGCATATTTCCTTATAAGCTCGTGCCTTTGGCGCAAGCATTTAATCAAAGTTTATATTAATTTGTAAAGTATCAAGAGCTACTTCTGGTTTTAAACATCTTCTTTTTCCTTTTATTGTGCTTTTTAATTCTATTAAACCAAATTTTTCTAATAATTTAATATCTTCTCTTACTGCTTTAAAATCTCTCTTAAGCTCTTTAGCTAAATCATATATACTTTCTGGTTTTCTTGTTTTTATAATATTAAGGATTTTAGCTTTTTCATTATTTAATATTCTTCTTAAATCTTCTAATTCTGAAAAATCAAATTCTTCATGTTTTCCAGCTATTCTTCTAAAAAAGAAAGCAAGATTTCCTGGTTTTATGTATAAGTTTACTATTCTAACTCTTTTTTTTGCCATATTAATATATATTTTATTTATTTTTAAACATATCTTTAGTACTTTTTAATTTAAAGCCATATTTTTAGTTTTATAAATCCCTTTAAGTTGGCAAGTTTTTTCATAAAAAGGTATTTTTTTTATCATGTGATTCTTTACGAGCGAGCCCGAAGGGCGAGCCGAGCAATCAAAACGAACGCGAGGATGCGAGCCGAGCATTCCAAACGAACAGGATTGGAATGCGAGCAAATTATAGTTAACAAAATATATAGTCTATATTTTAAAACATATATCTATAATATATATTTTGAATATATGTGTTTTATTTTAATATATATGTAAATATATTACATATAACTATTTAAATGTTTCTTATATAGTTTATTGTAACTTTAAGTAGTAACGCAATATTTATAAATAAAAACCGGTCTTCCTCGCTATTTTCCCTATTTTTTATAATATTTAATCGAAAGCTTTTTAAATATACAAAATATAGTATTATTGCGCTTAATGCGCAGGCTATTGCTATCCCTTTCTCAAAAAGGGGTACAACAAGTCCGGAATGGGGCGGCGAGTTTACCCCATTACATGTCGCCTACTACGGACAGGCCTCTATTAAGTGAAAGGAGGTTAAAAAAAATGAAATTTAATTTCAGAAAGGTAGCTTCAGTATTAGCAAGCGCTGTGATGCTTGGAAGTACTGCTGGATTTGCTTTAGCTGCAAACTACCCTTCACCTTTCGTTGTTAATGGTGTTCCATCTGCTGCTATTGTAACAGGTAGCAATGCACCTTTGGATTCTGCTGCTGCAACTTCTATTCAATCAGATTTGAATAGTAAAGTTACAACAACAAGTGGTGGAGTACCTGGAGATGCAAAGGCAGTAGAAACAGGAAGCCAAAAACTTTATGTTGGTGATTATATGAACACAACAAAAGCTATTTTCACTTCTGACCAACTTCCTACAATACTTAAAGGCGGAGAAGTTACAGAAGAGGATAGTGGCTCTACAAGAAGTTATGAATTGAAAATTTCTGTACCAAACGCAAAAATAATATATGATAAAGATACACCAAGTTTGTCTGCTCCTGTGTTATATGCAGATTTCAACAATGGAGAAACCTATACTTTGAAAATAGTTTTCCCAACAGCTGTAAATATGACACAGCTAACAGATGAAAAAATTAATTTGTTTGGTAAAGAATATGTAATTAGTGGTAGTACATCTGATTTGTCAACTACAAAATTAACAATGTTTGAACAAGCAACTCCAGTAACAGTTGCAGATGGCCAAAGTGTAACAGTTGCAGGACACACAATAAGTGTTGCTGTTGAAGATGCAGATACCGCATCAATAAGTGTTGATGGAGTTTCAGAAAGCAAAAACGAAGGTTGGTCTGGAAAAATCAACGGTGTTGACATATATCTTAAAGATGTAATAGGACCAAATGTACAAACAACAACAAGAGGAGCTACAATCTATGTAAACTCACAAAAAGTTGTTTTGGAAAATGGCCAAGAAGTTGTATTTGGTTCTGAAGATTTAGACGGAACCTCTGTAAGCTTTACAAGCAACGGAGGGAAAGTTAGTGAAATTGATATAACAGTAACACCAAGAGACCTTGATAATGAAGTCAAATACATAAAAGAAGGTGATTCTTTCACAGACCCTGTATTTGGAACTTTGAAATTCTACTTTGAAAAAGCAACTCCTGAATTAGACGATACAGCAGCAAGAGATTATATCTTGTTAAAACCTTCAGGAGAAAAAACAGTAGAGTTGAAGTTTACAAATAAAGCAGGAAAAACCTATGACTTGGATATATTGAAACCATCATCCATAATGTTGAATTCAACTTATGGTGTAACAAATGGAACAGATCCAGGAACATGGAGATACAATGCAACAACATTAGGTGTTGGTGACTACAACTTAACTGTAACAAATTCAGGAAACATCCTTGAAAACAACTACTTTATAACTTGTGCAGGAGAATACACTCAAATCTGGAGATTAAAAGATATAGATGTAAATGATGCAAAAGTTAAAGTAGAAGATCAAGGAAGCAGCTCAAGTTCTGTAGAAATAAGTTTAGGTAGTTCTAACACAGGTTCAACAGGAAGCTTAACTCTTGCTGATGGAAGTTCTGCAACAATAGCATTAACAAATAATGGAACTTCACCTACAATCAATGTAAGTGCTGCTTGTGATTATCTATATACAAAGAAAGGAGCAAAAATTGACCTTTCAAAAGCAAATGCACCAACAAGTAATCTATCAACTATAAATATAACAGAAGAAACAAATTACAATGGTGGTTTGTTTATGGATAATAATGGAACAACATTAGGAAAGAGCATTGCATTGAGATTTACTTATGACAAAGATGGTAGAAGTGGAAAAGACATGGAGTTGAAAACAATCACACCAGCTGGAACTTCAGGAACAGATTACTGGACAGACAGTGTGGGTGATTATGACAACTACTATGTAACAAAATATGGAACATTCATCAAACAAACAGGAGACACAGATAAAACTGTTGAAATATATTATCCTGAAGATGCAATGTCTCTAAGCTTCTACATAGGTGAAATAAAACCAGCAGCAAGCGCTTCATCAGTTCAAATAATAAAAGATACTGATGCAATACCTACAGACAAGAACTTGATTGTAGTTGGTGGAAGCTGTGTAAACAGCTTAGCTGCTAAAATCATGGGTGTAAGTTATCCATCTTGTGGTGAATCACAAAACGTGATTGCTAAAGACAAATACATCATAAAAGTAGTCGCAGCATCAAGTGTTGTGAGTGGAGCTGCAGATGGAAAGATAGCTGTCCTTGTAGCAGGTTGGGAAGCAGCAGATACAGCAAAAGCTGCTAACAAATTGCTAGAAGGAGTATCAACAGATGTAAATTCACCAATGATTGTAGGTCCAGCTACCGGAGCATAAATCCAAAAAATCAATTTTTATTTTTTCTTTTTCTTTTTTTTATTTTCTTGCGATAGCTATGCCTCGCCTCGGCAAGCCTCGGCTCGGCTTGCTTGCGCGAATTTCGCTTATGCGAATATGCTCGCGCGATTTCACATGTGCGGATATGCTCGCGCGAATTTTGTATGTGCGATTTTGCTATGTGATTTTTTTAATTGATTGTGACATGCGATTTATTTCTTTCATTACTAATTTAAATTCATTATGTTTGATGCGCGCGATTCTTTTATTCACTTTCGCGCAAGTTTTATTTCGCAACGAGCTTGCCTTGTTTTTTACGAGCGAGCCCGAAGGGCGAGTTGAGCATCAAAACGAACGCGAGGGTGCGAGATTAATTTTATAAACTAAATTAATAATATATAGTTATGAGAAAAATAATGACAAAAGAAGAAATAGAAAAAAAAGAACTAAAAAATAAAAGAATGATAGGAATAATTATTGTTGTCCTAATGGTATTAAGTACAGCAGGTTATGCTTTTTTTTCAGGAGGAACAGGCAATCTTAAAAAAATAAAATATAATAATGTTGATTTTTTGCTTTTGGAAGATGGAAAATGGCATTTTACTATTTTAGGAAAAGAATTTTCAACATATCACAATCCAAACGAAGTAAAAAACATAACAGCACTAGGAAATTTTTCAATTGAAGATTATTATAACTTCCCTTTATATACTCATTTTGAAAATGATAAAGAAATTCAAGATGAAATTTTATATAACCTATATGGGATTTATTCAAGAGCAAACAACTTTTGTTTTTCAGATGAAAGTTGCGATTGGGTAGAAAAAAACTGCCAAGAAGATAATTTGCTAATAATAAAAAAATCCCAAAATTCTTTAATAACAAAAAATGATAAATGCATATACATTTATTTCAATGAAACAGAAGGTTTAAAAGTTGCAGATGCCTTTATTTTTAAATTATTAAAAATAACCTAAAATAAAGAAATTTCTTAAAATGCCAAAAACAGAAAAATCAAAAAAGAAAAACAACCTAAAAGAAATAATCATACTTACATTTATATTTATCTTAATATTTTCCCTCACATTTTATTCTATTTTTAAAATAATAAACAAAAAAAATACAACAGATTATTATGGAATAAAATTTGTCAAAAAAAGCCAATCTGGAATAACTTATTATGAAGCAACATTTAAAGATACTTATGGGGAAGATTTTACTTTTAATTTTTTAAATAATCCTTATGATTTAGAAGATATAGAAATTAATGGAAAAATAGAATTAAAAAATAATACAATTATTTTTACAGATCCTATAGATAAATGTGAAAATTTCTATGATAATGCAATAGCCTTGCCTGTTTTCTTATTTAAAACAACCAAAACAAATCCAGAAGTAAGAAGTATAGAAGGAATTAATTTTAGTAATTATTATTTAAGCAACGATACTTTTGTTTATGTTAAAAAAATAGGGACTCTCGGCCAAACAAGCATAGATAAAACAGATGCAGGATATATAATTTATGTTAAAAATTGCGAGATAGAAAAAAGTTTTGAAAGATTTATACTTGCGGCTTATCTTAACAAACAAAATATAACTCTACAAAATCAAAAAATTTAAAATGAATCTTTCTCTTTTATATATAATTTTATTAAGTATTTCTCCTATTTCTGAATTAAGAGGAGGCATCCCTTATGCTTTATCTCAAGGTTATAGTATAAAATCAGCATTTTTTATATGTGTTTTATCAAATATCCTAATTGTTTTGTTTATTTTATTTTTTTTAAACTATCTTCATATTTTTTTTATGAAATTTAAATTTTATAGAAAAACTTTTGGATTTTTTCATAAAAGAGCAGAGAAAAAAAGCAAAGAAGTAGATAAAAATATGAAAAATTTAGGATATCTTGCTTTATGCTTATTTGTTGCAATTCCTTTTCCAATTACAGGAGCATGGACAGGAACTTTAATTTCATGGGTTTTAGGATTAAATAAAATAAAAAGTTTTTTTGCAATAGCTCTTGGCGTGATTATAGCAGGAATCATAGTTTCTCTTGTTTCATTAGGAATAATAAATATCTTTAATCTTTAGAACTAATATAATAAACTATTAAGAAATATTCTCTAAAATTTATAATTGGGTTTTTATAATTTTAGATTTGTGATTAGCTTTTTTATATCAGTATAAACAGGGATATTTTTTACCTTGAATTTTTTTATTGTTAAAATCCATACTATAAATACAATAATTCCTGATAAACCATACCATACCACCATATGCAAAATATTAAACAAAGAAAAATTATTTGTAAATAGAATAGAAAAGATAAAAATCCTCAATACATTTATTATAAAAAACAAGAAAAAAGAATATAATAAAGATAAAACTCTTTTTTTTAAATTCATCGGAGTTGTAAAATTTAAAATATATAATAGAAAATATGCACTTCCAGCAATACATGCTCCAATCAATTTTATATTTGAATTATTAAAAATTATTTGTGTATTTTGAATAATAGCAGTTGGGTAAAATATTTTTATTAAAAAATAAACAGAATATAAAGTTAAAGGAGTAAAAATAAAATAAAAAATAAACAAACCATTAAAAGATACAAATAAACATGATAAATACCTCAATAAAATAAAATATATCTCTTTGTTATTCTTTTTTTTCATCTTTATTAGGTCCTAAATAAACTTATAACAAAAACTATTTAAACGTTTTTAAATAAATATAAAAATGAAAAAGAACTACACTTTTATAAGTTGGATAATTCTTGCTTTTTTATTTATAGTTGGAATTTTTTTTGATAATAACATAACCTATTTTTTTAATAATAATCAAAACAAATTTATCAACTCCTTTATGACTCTTATAAGTTCTTATTATTTTTTAATCCCTGTTTTTGTATTTATTTTTGTGTTGCTTAGTTTTAAAAATAAGAAAAATATAATTAAAGTTCCTTTATCAGTAGTTTTAACAATTATATTCTCTTATATCTTAAAAATCATTGTAGGAAGAGAAAGACCCTTTTCTTTTGAGTTTAACAGCTTTCCTTCATTTCATTCTGCTTTTGTTTTTTCAGTATTTCCTTTTTTTAAAGAAAAAGCCAAAACAATCTGGTTTATCTTTTCTATTTTTGTTGCATTTTCAAGAATATATTTAGGAGAACATTTTCTTACAGATGTTGTAGCAGGAATAGTAGTAGGATATATTATAGGTTTATTTACAAATAAATTCATAGAAAGAAAATTAAGATAAAGGTTCAATATTTTTCCCTCTACTTAAACCTTTTTTATCTTAACCTATTTCTCACGAAATAAAAATAAAAAAATAAAAAAAATTAAAATTTAACTTCTTGCTACTTTGATAGCAACAATTATTATCAATATTATTAATATAACATTGACAACAACTATCCAAAATAACAACTTATTTTCTTGGAAAATTCCTGGCAAATTGAATTTTGTTGCAGGAGCTATACTTAAACTTACAGCTTTTTCTTTTACATCTCCATCAAATAAAGCTCTAACTTTGAATATTTTATCTCCGCTAGCATCTTTATTCAATTTTAATGTAATCAAAACATTTCTGCTTTCTCCAGGTACAATTTCAAATGATTGTGGTTCTATACTTACTATAGAAGCCCAATCTTCATATCCACTTATCCCTGCGATGAAAGAAGTTGTTTTGTTTCCTGTGTTTGTGTATGTAGCTTTTATTTGTACTTCATTACCTGCTTTAACTTCATCTTCTGCAGTTATTAATTGAGCTGTTATGCTTACATCTTTTTCTTTAACACTTCCAGCACAATTTCCTTTAACAATTAAAGGAATTCTGAATTCTTTGTCAAGGTCATCTATGGAGTTCTCGTCATAACAACTTACATCAGTTTCTTTGTTGCATCCGCTGTTATCATCATCATAGTTGTATAAAGTGATAACATCCAAATAATAGGTTTTTTCTGCTGCATTTGTTGGTATATCAAAACTGAAAGTTGCTGTATCAGAATCTCCTTTTCCTAAATCTGTTATAACTTGATATAGGTTAATACCCAATTCTTTGTTATAAAGATTTACAAGAACCTTGTCTTCATCTTCAGTTCCTATGTTATAAACTTTTATATCTGCATTAACAGTTTCGCTGCAACTTGCTTCTATTGAATTTATCTCATTTCTATCAACAACAACAGCTCTGTCATTTTCCTTTTCAATAGTAACCTCTTGGAAATATGCTGTTGTTCCCCCGATTATAGATGTACAGCCAACATCTTCATCATTTTTGATGTAAGCTTTTACAAACAAATAGTAAGTACCCTCATCTATGTCTGCAGGAACTTGGAATTCAAAGACAACATCTTTGTCATGATCACTTTTTATTGAAAGAGTAGTGTATGTATCTATATTTCCAAAATCTACTTTTTTTCCATTTCCGTCATAAAGTGCATATTCTACTCTTATGTTTTTGTCTTTGTCAAATCCATTATATACACTGTTTACTGTTATTTTTATAGCATCTAAAGGATGCCATACCCATTCATCTTCATTATCTTTTGTGTTGTCTTCAACACCACCTATCTCCAAATAACCAACTTCTCCATATTTGCAAAAGTCATTAACTACCTTAATAGTTAATGTTGCATTTTCTGTTCCTATTTCATTTTGGAATAAAACTGTGTTGCTTCCAACATATCCTGCTTTGAAATTTCTCCAATCAGATGGTCCTGATGTTATCTGCAAATTAACAGTTGTGCTATTTCCTGCTGGAATAGTTGTATTTCCTACATTTATTCCAACAATTATTGAATCTGTTCCATCCTTATTTGTTATTGTAACAGGAGAATTGTTTTTAAGATTTAGGTCGCTATCTCCTGTGTTAGTCAATGTTATAACAGATGAATTAACTGCTTTTGACAAATAAATTGTGTTTTGGGATAGCGTTATATTACTTGCACTAACAATGCTTAACATTGCTAAGCTAAGTAAAATTGTTGCTAAAACCAAAAGCTTATTTTTCATTTTCATATTTATTTAATTTATTTTTCAAACATTCTTGCGAATGTTTGTTGTAATTTGAGAGTTACAATACTTTATAAAGATTTCTATTCTTTTAAATAATAGTTTATTAATTTTAATAATACCTTCTCAATTCTCTTATAAAAAGCAATAGAAAGATTTATATAAGAATAATTCTTGTTTTTAATAACATAAAATAAAAAGGAGGAAAAATGCCAGCAAAAGCCAAATCAAAAAATCTGCTTGGTGCATGGGCTTTTTTAATTGGAGTAATCCTAGCAATAGTGTTAGGAATATTTTCAGCTCAGTTAGCAGGGCAATCATGGCTTATCGTTTTGCTTGTAGTAATTGGGATAATAATTGGGTTACTTAATATAACAGGCAAAGAAACAACAAACTTTTTGCTTATAGGAACAGCTCTTGTTTTAGTAAGCAAATTAGGAGGAGATTCTTTATTTAATATAGCAGTTATAGGCCCTATTCTATCTTATTTAGTAGTTTTATTCACACCAGCAGTTATAGTTGTTGCAATAAAAGCAGCATTTGCTCTTGCAAGAAACTAGATCTTTTATTTTTCATTTATTTTTCCTTTATTTTTTAATTAAGTTTAGTGAGAATTATTTTAAATCTTTTTTTTAAGAATATATACTGCATAATAGAAAACAATTTAAAAGCTAATTTAGTAAATAAAATCATGGAAGCTTCAAAAGAGGAAATAAAAAAAAGTACAGAAGATATTATAATAGAAGCAAAAAAATTTTTTGAGTTTTACAAGAAAGAAATAGGTAAAAGCAAAAGAGAAAGCGCTTATAATGTTGTTTTTATAGATTTTAACGAACTTGCGTCATTTTCATATGAATTATCCGAGAACTTATTGCAAAATCCTGAAGAAATGTTACAAATTCTTGAGGTTGCTCTCGATGAATTAGGGTTAGTTGACAAACCAAAAATAAGAATAAAAAACCTTCCCTATTTTGAAAAAATTAGAGATTTAAGAAGTAAACATCTTAATAAATTTATTAAAGTAGAGGGAATAGTAAGACAAACATCAGAAGTAAGACCACAAGTAATAAATGCAAAATTTGAATGCCCTTCTTGTGGGACAAAAATAACAATTTTACAAATAGAAAACAAATTTAGAGAGCCATCCAGATGCTCTTGTGGAAGAAAATCCGGATTTAAATTATTAAGTAAAGAAATGGTTGATGCTCAAAGAATTGTTGTTGAAGAGTCTCCCGAAAATTTATCAGGAGGAGAACAACCAAGAAGATTAGATGTTTTTCTAAAAGAAGATTTAGTTGAGCCAAAGATGGAGGATAAAACAACCCCCGGCTCAAGAGTTGAGATTATAGGTGTTTTAAAAGAAATACCTATAGTAAGTAAAACCGGGGGAGTTTTAACACGATCTGAAATTGCGATAGAAGCAAATAATATTATTCCTTTAGAAGAGTCTTATGCAGAACTTGAAGTTAGCGAAGAAGATGAAAGACAGATAAAAGAATTATCTTTGTCCCCAGATTTATATAAAAAGTTTATTGATAGTATTGCTCCAAGTATTTTTGGATACGATGAAATAAAAGAAGCTTTAGCTTTACAGTTATTTGGAAGTTATAAAAAAACAAAAAGTGATGGGACAAAAACAAGAGGAGATATACATATTCTTTTAGTAGGTGATCCCGGAGTTGCCAAATCAGTTATTTTGAAGTTTATTTCTGCAATGGCTCCTAAGGGAAGATATGTTGTAGGTAAGAGTGCAACTGGTGCTGGATTAACAGCAACTGTAGTTAGAGATGAATTTTTAAGAGGATGGAGTTTAGAGGCAGGAGCAATGGTATTAGCAAACCATGGCATTGTTTGTATAGATGAAATTGAAAAAATGGATCCACAAGATAGGAGTGCAATGCATGAAGCAATGGAGCAACAAACAGTAACAATCTCAAAAGCCAATATTCAAGCAACATTAAGAGCAGAAACTTCTGTTTTAGCAGCAGGTAATCCAAAATTAGGAAGATTTAATCCTTATGAAACAATTGCTTCTCAAATAGATATTCCTCCAACTCTTATAAATAGATTTGATGTTATTTTTGTATTGCAAGACAAACCAGATAGAGTAAAAGATGAATCTATAGCAACACATGTTTTATTAGAACATCAAAAACCAAGAGAAAAATCTTCTATTGAGCCAGAATTATTAAGAAAATACATAGCATATGCAAAACAGAAAATATTTCCAGTACTCACAGATGAAGCAATAGAAGAAATAAAAAATTTTTATGTTAATTTAAGAAATGCCCCTGTCTCTATAGAAGAACCAACTAAACCAATTCCAATATCTGCAAGACAATTAGAAGCTCTAATTAGATTAAGCGAAGCTGCTGCTCGTTCTAGATTATCAGAAAAAGTAACAAAAGAAGATGCTCAAAAAGCAATTGCTTTATTGAGTTATAGTATGAGGCAGGTGGGATATGACTATGAAACAAAAACTTTTGATATTGACAGAATAGCAACAGGAGTTTCAACAAGTCAAAGAGGGAAAATTTTGCAAGTTAAAGATACAATAATAAGATTAGAATCAAGACTTGGAAAAACAATTCCAATAGAAGAATTAAGAAAAGAATTAGAAGGAAAAATAAATGAAAAAGATTTAGAAGAAGCTCTTGAAAAATTAACATTATCAGGAGATATTTTTCATCCAAAAAAAGATCATATACAGAGAATGTGACAAATAATATTCAAATATTATATTTGGAAATAGGTAGGAAGTAAATTTAAAAACTAAAAAAACAGAAAATAAAAATGGCAGAAATGATGAAAAGAGCAATTGCATATAAAGTAAGAATAAGTAATATTATGAAAGAAGACCCTGTTTTTGATGCAGACAGATTTCTTTATGTCCCATATGGAGATAAACAATTAATAAGAGTTAATGTTGTTGCAAATATCATTGATAAATATGAAAGCGAAGGGGAAAAAAAATATATAAACTTTACAATAGATGACGCTTCTTCTCAAATGCAAATAAAAGTATTTGGAGATGATGTTGCAAGATTTCAAAATTTAAATCAAGGGGATACTATTGTAGTAATTGGAACATTAAGATTTTATAACAACGAGGTTTATATAAATCCAGAAATCATAAAAAAAATAGACCCATCTTATTTATTAGTTAGAAAATTAGAATTAGATAAAAATAAAACCATAGATAAAAAAGAAATCCTTAATTTAAGAGATAAAATAATAGAGATGATAAAAAAAGAAGATGATAATGGTGGCATAGAAGTTAATAAAATAGTTATGGAATTGAAAAATGAACCCGAAATAATAAATAAAGAAATATCAAAATTGCTTGAAGAAGGGTTTATTTATGAACCCAGACCTGGAAAAATTAGAATTCTGGGATAAATATATTAATTTCCCTTTATTACCAAAAATTTTTGATACCTAATCTTTATAAATCCAAAATAATAATATAAGAGATGGAAAGTTATGAAGAAATGCTTGATGAAGCTTATTCAAAAATAAAACCTATAGAATCACATATAGACAGATTTAAAATCCCAGAAGCTGAAGTTATGATAGAAGGAAAAACAACAATAATCACTAATTTTTCTCAAATATGTTCTGCTTTAAGGAGGGATTGTAATCATCTTAAAAAATATTTAGATAAAGAATTGGCAGCTTACTCAAAACAATCTGGGAACAGGTTAATTTTTCAAAGAAAATTATTAATAAGAGATATAAATGAAAAAATAAAATCTTATGTTGAGAAATTTGTTATTTGTAAAGAATGTGGGAAGCCAGATACAGAGATTATAAAACAAGATTCTTATATCTTCATACGATGTCTGGCATGTGGTGCTAAACATTCTATTGCAAAAATATAATTATTTTTCTTTACACCCCAATTAATAGATAACTTTTTAAATATATTATTTTTTATATAAAATCAAAAGGAGGAAAAATGGTAGAAGGATATTGTGTAAAATGCAAACAGAAAGTTGAAATAAAAGATCCAAAAGAAACAAAGACAAAAAAAGGCACAATTATGTTTAAAGGAAAGTGCCCAAAATGTGGAACAACTGTTTGCAGAATTGGAAGCAAATAATTTATATATAGTATTTAATTTATAAGCATATGTTAGTTAAAATTCATAATGCTTATAGATATGTCGTAGCTATTTGTGACAAGGAAATTTTAGGAAAAAAATTTGAAGAAAGCAATATAGTTTTAGATGTCAGAGACAATTTCTTTGGTGGAGATGAGGTAGATGAAAAAAAATTAATCGAAATAATTAAGGATATGCAAAAAGAAGATGCTACTTTTAATATTGTAGGAGAAAAATCTGTTTCTATTGCTTTGAAATGTGGATTAATAACAAAACAAGGAATAAAAAAAGTTCAAAACATTCCCTTTGCTCTTGTCTTATTGTAAATATATTTATAAATATCAAAATTTCTATCTATAATATGGAAAAAAATAATAATGAAACCGAACAGGTAGTAAGAGCAAGAATCCCAAAAGGAAGAGAGGTTATCGGAATAGTTGAACAAAGAGCAGGAGGAATAAGAATGATAGTAAAATGTTTAGATGGTGTTTCAAGAAATTGTAGAGTTCCAGGAAGATTACAAAGAGAATTATGGTTAAGAGAAAACGATGTAGTTATTGTAGAACCCTGGGAGTTTGATAATACAAAAGGGGATATAATCTTTAAATACAGCAATCCACAAATTGAATGGTTAAAAAGAAAAGGTTTCTTGAACAAAATAGATGAAATCTAAAATGTTGCAGGTTAAAAAATCAACAATAAAAAAAATTATTTCTAACAAAAGAAAGTTAGAATCTAATTTAAAAGTAAAAATAAATATCAATGGAAATAATTTAGAATTTGAAGGAGATTCTGTTGATATTTATACAACAGAAAGAGTTATAGGAGCCTTAGATAAAAATTTTTCAATGAATATAGCTCTATTATTATCTAAACCAGATTATATTATTGAAAATATACCTATCAAAAGATTTACAAGAAAAACAAGAATAATGAGAGATATAAAAGCAAGAATAATAGGAAGAAATGCAAAAGCAATAAAACTTATAGCAGAATTATCTGATTGTTATATAGTTCTACATGATAATGAAGTTTCTATAATAGGGACATTTGATAAAATAAAAGAAGCTGAAAATGCAATTAAAGATTTAATTTATGGATTTAAACATGCTAAAATTTATGATTATTTAGAAAAATCAAGAAAAAAATACAAACCAGATTCTCTAGGATTAAAAAATATATAAAAAGATTTCAATTAGAAATTTGTTCTTTTCTGTCAAGAAGATAATTTATTATTGTAACAACATGAGATGCAAAATAAACTTTTTTTCCTAAAGATATTTTTTCTGCAACTTCTTTTAATCTTTTTATTTCTTTTAATGGCAAACCTTCATGATCACCAACAATAAAAACACAATTTTCATCTATATCTGCTTTTTCTATATCAATCCCGTTTTTTTCTAATATGCATATTTTTTTCCCCTCTTTTTTTATTTCTTCTATAACTTGAAAAAAATTCTTATTGTCAATAAAACACCCCGGATAAATTTCTTGTTCTCCTGTGCCTTTGTATTTAAAAAGCAATCTTCTTATTAATCCTGCAACATCTTTTTTACTTATTGGCATATTAGGATTACTTACTAATAAAATATGTCTTGGTGGTGTAGGTGGCCCATAAAAAATTAAATGCAATTTTACATTATCTCTTAGATTATTGCTTAGAAAAAAAGAATTTATAATAAAATGAATAGCAATATCCATTCTTCCAGCTTTCATTAAATCTTTAAAATTACCAGATGTATTTGCTTTGCTACTAAAATAGATAAATTCTCTCATCTATACAGAAATATAATTTAGTTTAAATTCTTTTTCTTTATACTCTAAGATTTTTTTAGAATCAATTAAATAGTCTTTTATCTTATTTTTAACTTCTTTTAAAAAATCATCTTCTTCTAATAAGTTTAAGCTTTCTAAAGCAAATTCTGCAAGAATTTTTGTTCTAATTATATTTTCTTTAGCAGTTTCGTTTCCAACATTTGGGAAATCCCTATTTATTACGTCTTCTAATAATCTCAAATTTTTTTCAATTTCTGTTTTGTTATACATTTTATTTCTTATATTAAATATTTATGTTATTTATTGGTTTAAATACAAATTCCGGCTGTGCCAGAATTTTACTCTGATTTATTATTTTATAAACTCCAACAAAAATATCATTACAAAAAACAGAAATTTTTTCATTTTCTTTAAAATTAATTTTTTCTTTTAACATTTCTTTTTTTATTTTATACCCATTGTAAAGATTTTTTAAAAATTCTTCTTTGGTTTCTACTATAGGTAAAATCTTGCAAATTATCTCTCCTGGAATTAGAATTTCTCTAAGTTTCTTTTCATTTCCATTCTTGAATTCTTCTACTGCTTTATCAAAATCATATAAATTAGTAAATTCTTTATCATCTTCAGAAAAAATACTTGCTTGTATTCTTCTTAATTCAGTCATATGGGCCCCGCCTATATTATTTCCTAAAGTGTGTATTAATGTTCTTACATATGTTCCTGCTTCGCATTTGACTTTAAACAAAACATTTCTATCATCTTTTTCCAGAACTTCAAATTCGTATATTTCTCTTTCTCTTTCTTGTCTTTTAACTCTGCTTCTTAGAGGAGGGGTCTGTTTTATTTTTCCTATAAATTTTTCTATTTCGCTTTTCAATTTTTCTTCTGTTATTTCTTTATGTAACCGCATTATTCCAACATAAGTTTTATTGCTATGAATAAAATATTCCATTAATCTACAAGCTCTTCCTAAAGAAATAGGTAAAACCCCCCCAACCATTGGATCTAAAGTTCCAAAATGAGATGTTTTGTTTATTTTTAATTCTTTTTTTATATGTTCATCTACAGAAAAAGATGTAATCCCAGAAGGTTTATCTATATTCAATATTGAAAATTGCAAAAGTTCATTTATTGGTTTTTTCTTTGCCCTTTCTATTATTCTTTCTTTGCTCATGATATATTTATTCTATAATCTTTTTTTATTTATTTTTAATAGAATTTATTATAGAGAAACAGATTTTAATAGACAATTTTTCATTTCTATAATTTCTTCTGTTTTAAATGAGGATATTCCCCAAATTTCTGTATTATTTTTATTTAATAACAATTCTGCGGCTATTGTTATGTCTTCTAAATAATATTCTTTCCTATATAATTTATCTTTTTCTTTGCATTCAAATGTTAATCCATGTTTTCCAGTAAAAAGCATCCCCTCTAATTCTTTTCTATCTTTTGTTTTTAATCGTACATTAATAGATTCTCCATTAATTTTTCTTTTAATATTATATACAACATCAAAATACTCGTTCAATTCTCTAAAATTTTTTTCATAATTTTCCCAATACTTTATAGATTTCATTTTTCAAGCTTATTTTTGTAATGCTTTCCTTGCAAGAGGTTGTTTTTTAACTTTTTGTATTTTTATTTCGTGTTTTGTTTCTTTATGTTTTATTTCTGCTTTTTCTATATCTTTCTGTTCTTCTGCTTTCCCTTTTTCAGATTCAATTTCTTTTTTTACTTCTTCTTCTGTTTTTTTTGCTTGTTCTTCTAATTCTTTTTTCTTTTCTTCTCTTTCTTTTCTTACTTTTTCTCCTTCTTCTTTCATTTTCTTTTCTTTTTCTATTTTGAATTTCCAGTATTCTGGGATTTCTGCTAATTCAACCCTAACTATTCCAGAATCCAGTTTTTTTGCCTTTATTTTAATCTTACTTAAGGGTTTTCTTATACTTCTTTGCCACATTTCAACATTAAGCCATTTGTCTAATTTTACTTTTCTTAAATCTCTCTCTTCTACTTTCATATGTCTTGCTATAAATTCCTTTAATCCTTTTATTGCAGCATTTGTTCTTCTATGATATGGTTTTTTTATCCATTTTTTTCTTAATGGAACAATATATTCTCTTTCAAGAATAATATTTTCTTTTTCTACCATTTTTTGTTTTTATCCAATTTGTTGTTTATGCACTCTTCTTGGCTTTATTTTTAATTTTGTTCTTGTCCAATGTCTTCTTAATCTTGTCATCTGACTAGGATGCACTCTTTTACCCATTCCATATTTTTTTAATACCACCCAAACAGGAGCCCATTTAGTTCTTCTATTATGCTTACTTAATTTTATTTTTTTTGACCTTGATTTTTTTGTCATTTTAAATTTGTTTCAAATTTAATGAGCCAGAGGAATCTTTGATTCTTCTGGATGTTATTATTTTTTTATTTTTGATGTTATAAATAATTTGTATGAAGAGCAATCATTTCAAGCTTATGATGCAGTTCTTACAATTTCAAATTTTGTCATTAACTCTTGTTTTTTCCTCCTATTATTTTATCTGCAATATCATCCATAAATTTTTTCCCCTGTTTTGTTAACTCCCTACCTTTCTTTTTTGTTTCTGATTTTTTTAATAATCCTGCTTTTTCTGCTTGTTGTAATATTAACCTTATTATTTTTCCAGAAGCTTTTCTAAATTCTGCAGGTTGAGACCCTCTGTCTTTTCTTCCACCATATTTTGTTTTTAATCTATTAACACCAATAACTCCTTTTATATATATTTGTCTTAATATTGAAGCAGCTCTTTTATACCACCAATCATTTTCTATCGGGGGTCTTGCTCTTGATGCAGAAGTTTTGACAAAATAACTCCAAGAAGGAGCTTCAAATTCAGGAATTTTTTTTAGCTCTTCTGCTAAAACTTTGTTATACTCCTGAGGATTTACGTCGTATATTGTTGTCATGATTATTTATTTTATATTTATTTTTTAATATAATAAACTATTTTGATTGATTTCAATTTTATTATTTAATTATTTTTTGCGAGGTTTATTAGAACCTCATAAGCATTTTGAGCTTGCTTTTCAGCAATAGAAAGCTTTTCAGCTTTAACTCATAATTTATATTAAGAAGATAGTTTATAAACTTAATCTTTTATCAGTTTTCTCTCTAATTCATTAATAATGTTTTTTGCTTTCTTTAAAGATGTTGATAGAATATGCAATTCAATTTTATCTTCTTCTAAATTTTCGATTTTTTTCTGTTAAACCTTGATTAATGTGGATTTCTATATATCTGTTAAGTTTATTAAGATCAATGTTATCTAAATCACAAGATAACTTTATTATTATTTATTTTATTTTTTGCGTTTTTCTTAACTTTTCTCCATTTTTTCAAGAAAATAGTATAACCTATAATTTTATATGTATAATTTTTTCCTAATTTTAAGGTTATTTTATTTGCAATATCGTTTATATTTTCTTTAATGTGCCCAGCTGATTTTAATAATATAACTTTAACATTTTCATGAGTCTTAAAAGCATTTTGTAATGTTAAAATGATATTTTCATTATATCCTGCCTTTCCTATTTGAAATTTTACCTGAGTCATTTTTCAATTTCTTCTTTTTTCACAATAATTTTTTTATGTTTTTTAACTCCAAAAGTTCCTATTTTCATTAATTTATTTTTATAAATATCTTTTCCTAAAAAATAATGGATTTCTACATCTTTTTTAACTTTTGCCTTTTTCCATGCTTGAGAATATTTTGCACAGAATATTGCTGCTTCTTTTATATCTTGCTTTGTTATTTCTTTAACATCTGCTTTAATATTTACAAAAGGACTTCCGGGTTTTGCGGTATGCAAAACTATTTCATTTTCTTTTACTTGTTTAATTAATTCTTCATTACTTTCTGCATCTCTTCCAGCAAGAACTATTTTTCCTGATGAAGTTTGTGATTTTCGAAATGTCATAATTATATTAAGAATTATTATATTAAAAAGCTTTTTAAAGGTGAAAAACTTATTATTTTTAAGATGAGAGCTTTATTCAAATCGCTTTTGATTGCATTAGGATTATGGATTATTTTAGCTATCTTTGGTGGAATTTTTAATAACCCATGGGGTTGGAATTGGATTATTATACTTCCCGCTCTTTCTGTTTTAATAATTCTTGGAGCTTTAATAGGTTGGATTATAGAAAGAATTAAAGGAAAAAAATCAAAAGAAAAATGGTATGTTTTAATTGGGTTAATATGTGCTGTTATTGCATTATTATTCGCTTTAACACTTCCTTACCAAAATTCCTACTTAATTTTTGGAAATCCAAACCCATATTATTGGCCTATGGGAGCTTTTATTATTGGAGCATTGATTACATTTATTATAGAAAAACTTAGAAACAAATAAATCCTAAATCATATGACTTCTATTAACTAGCTAATTCATGAGGCATCCATTTTCTCAAAGCCTCTCTCAACTCCCAGTGAGTTAGAGCATATTTTTCTAAACTTATTTTATTCATACATGCATCAACAGCTTGTCTCATTGCTCTTGCCCCAGCAATACTCCCATAAGGATGTCCATGAATTCCACCACCTGCTTGAATAGAAATATTATTCCCTAAATGTTTAATTAAAAATTGAACATGCCCTGGATGTAAGCCACCCGAACATACAGCTAAAACAGGTTTAATATGATACCATCTTTGTTGTAATCTTGTATTTGTTTCCCTTACAAAATTTTCTTCTATTTCTTCTTCTATTTCATAAATTTCTTTTATTTCAGAATCCATTTTTCCTATTCCAGTCCCTATATGTAAGGAATCAATACCTATTAATCTGGCAATATCAGCTAAAACCATCATGCTTATTCCATGTTCTTTATTTCTTGTTAAAGCAGCATGCATTGCTCTATGACCATGAATTTCTAATTTTAAACTTTTATTTTCTTTAGATAAAGTTTGCAATGCTGAAAATCCTACTGTTAACATATCAACCATAATAAATTTGGCCCCCTGTCTTTTTACTAATTCTGCTCTTCTTATCATTTCTTCTGTTTCTGCTGTAACATTAATTAAATAAGCTTTTTTTTCCCCTGTTTCTTCCTGAGCTTTGTCTTTCATTTCTAATGTTTTTAATAATCTGTCTTCAAATTTATTAAACGATTGAGAAGAAAGATTTTCGTCATCTTTAACAAAATCACACCCTCCTATCCAAGATTCATAAGCAGATTTTGCATGTTCTTTTGTTTTTAATCCAAGTTTTGGCTTTATTATTGTTCCGATAAAAGGTCTTTTTTTTACTCTCAATAATTTTCTTATTCCTTTTATTCCATATAAAGGTCCTGAAAAACTTTTTATTATTGATTTTGGAAATTGTATATCTTCTAATCTTAATGCACTAACATCCTTCATTCCAAAAATATTTCCTGCAACACTCGATAGGATATTTGGCATATTTCCTTTTTCAAATAATATAGAAGGATAGGCTATCTTTACATATTCTCCTCTTATAGAAAATACCTTTGCTCCTAATCCTCTAACATATTTTAATTTTGGAATTTCTGTCCATGTTCCAATAGAAGATTCTGCTGCTATTCTTTCAGCAGCTTCTTTTATTGTTAATCCTTTAGCAGGCTCAACTCTAAATAAACATACAATATCGTCTCTTGGTTTATATCTTAAGTTTAGATATTCGTCATATAACATTTTGCCTCTTTTTTACTTAAAGATATATTTTTTATATTTATAAAGCCGTATCTTTTTCAACAAGCTCCTGTTATTTATGTTTAGCTAGCTATTCGTTTTTTTTTAAACAGGTTAAGGAATTTTTTTATAAGAGCAATTTATGATAAAATTCCAACTTTTCTATTTTTTAAAATCTCAATAAAATAATCATCTAAATCTATTTCTTTCCCACAATTTATTTCTTTAAAATAGGTATTATCTATTAATCCAGTAATATCATAAATATTATTGTTGTTAATTATCCAGCAATCTCCAATATTATTATGTTTTTGTATTTCTTGTAAATTATAAGATGGCTTTATTTCTTGAACTGCTTTCCCTGTTACATTTGTTCTTATAACTAAAAAAGAATATATAAGCAAAGCCAAAGCAACAGCTAACAAGTAAATAAATATACTTTTTATTTTTCTTTGTTTTGTTTTATTCATATTTCTAGATAGTGGGTTGTATTTATAAATTTTTAGAATTAATTAATGATCAACTTATATCAGAAATTCTTTTAACTTTTGTCCCTTCTACTGTATCATCTAAAGAATAACCCCTTTCTCTTATTTTTTCTCTTATTTCATCTGCTAATTTAAAATTTTTATTTCTTCTTGCAATTTCTCTTTTTTTAATTAAATCAAGAATTTCATCAGGAATTTTTACCTCTTTTTTTTCAACTAATTTTAATCCAAAAACTTCGTCCATCTTTTTTATTGTATTTATCTTTCCTTCTGCTTTTTTATCTCTTATTAATTTCCATAAAATTTGCATTGCTTTAGGAATATCTAAATCATTATTTATTGCTCTTTCAAATTCTTTAAGATACCTTTCATTAATTTTTCCATCGTCTTTAATCGTAGAAATAATATTTTTTAATCTTTGATAAGATTTTTTTGCATTTTCTAAATTTTCCAAAGAAAAAGATAATTGATTCCTGTAATGAGACAATAATGTTAGATATCTAAAATCAAGAGGAGAAAAATTCTTATTTTCTAAATCCCTTAATGTATAAATATTTCCTAGAGATTTTGACATTTTTTCTTTTTTTAATGTTAAGAATCCCCCATGCACCCAATAATTTACAAATTTTTTTCCAAAAGCAGCTTCTGATTGAGCAATTTCATTTGTATGATGAGGAAATATTAAATCGATAGCTCCTGTATGTATGTCAATTGGGATTCCTAAATATTTTGTAGACATAGCAGAACACTCAATATGCCATCCAGGCCTGCCTCTTCCTATTTCAGTATCCCAAAAAACATTTCCATCTTCCTCATCCCAGAATTTCCATAAAGCAAAATCATTAATTGTTTTTTTATCATAACTGTCATTTTTTATCCTGCTTTTTTTATCCTTAATTTTTTTTAATTGCGCTAATTTTCCATAATTTTTAAATTTTTTAATTGAGAAATATATCCCGTCTTCTGCCTTATAAGCATATCCTTTTTCTAATAATATTTTTACTATTTCTACCATCTCTTTTATTGTTTCTGTAGCTCTTGGCATTACATCTGGAATTTTAATATTCAACTTTGCTATATCATCTAAAAATATTTTTTCATATTTTCTTGTAAATTCTTTTAACCCAACATTTTCTGCCTTGCTACCTTTTATTGTTTTATCATCAACATCTGTTATATTCATCGCGTGCTTTACTTTATAATTATTGTAAAGAAAAACCCTTTTTAATATGTCATTTGTTATATAAGTCCTTAAATTCCCAATATGAGCATAATTATATACTGTTGGCCCGCAAGAATATATTTTAACAAAACCTTTTTTTATTGGTTTAAATATTTCTTTTTTTCTTGTTAAAGTATTATAAAGTTTTATATTTGGCATAAAATATATAAAAATTTAAGATATAAAAATCTAACTTATTTTATTAGATTAAGAAATATGTTTTGTTATTATCAAAAACTTACTAAGATTAATATTAACTAAAAGCAGGGGGATAATAAAAAATAGATACTGCATTTTTTCTATATAAAAAAACTGCTATAAAATTCTAATTTATTTTATTTGTATATCAAAAAAAGTGCTTGAATCATCAATCCCGTCTTTTTTAACCTTTATATCATATCTTATTATACAGACAGGGCTGTTTTTGTCTGTTTGTATTCTTATTAGTCCATAACCATAATTTCCAGGTTTTATTGAAAATTCTCCTGTTCTTCCTTTTATTATTAAAGCCATAGCTTCTTTTTCTGTTATTCCACACTGATTTTTCAAATCTATAGGATCATCACCTAAACTTACTTCATAGGTAAATTTATTTGCAGCACTTCCTGTTCCAGAATTCTTTATTGCAAAAGCAACTCCAAAATCATCACCCTTTTTTATTATTGCTTTGCTGTCCGCAAGATAAACAACAACCGAAGCAGACTCATCTTCTTGAAACATTTTGTTTATCTGCTCTTTTACTTTGTCATTTATAGTATCAACATTATATTTTGCTCCAGAAAAAATACTTTTTATTAAAACCAAACCCATGATAAGCATAGTCATAGCAAGAACTATAATAACAATAGTTCCTATACTCATTTCAAGTGCTGCTTTCTTTTTCATCTTTTCCTCTTTTTCTTTATTTTATTTTTTCTTTTAACTAATAGTATTATCCCTATTATTATAAGAACAGGCGATAATATTAATAATATTATTAGAATTGTTGAAATTAAAATATAAGAAGTTATCTTTATAGCTTCAATTAAAAAAAGAATAGGAATCAAAATAGCAAAAATAATTCCAAACAGTATACATAATAATCCAGTTTTCATTTTTCCCTCTTTCTTATTTTTATAAGTAATTTCGCATTTATAAAACTTATGGGGAAGGAGAGAATCGGACTCTCGACACCACGGTTTCTGCTTTATTATCTTCAGCCGTGTGCTCTCCCACTGAGCTACTTCCCCATAAATAAACAAATAAGAATTAGTTTTTAAATGTTTTTTATAATTTTATTTTTTCATAAAATTAGTTTTTTTAAAAATAATTGTATAAATGTTCAGAAAGCATTTGAAATATTTAAAAATTTTCACTAAAAATTAACATTTTACTCTAACTTTTTCTTTTTAGAAAAATTGAAAATGTGAGTTGGAAATAAGCCGCGTTATGTCGTTTGTTCTAATGAAAGCAAACGTGCCAACATTCGACTAAGCCCTCTAATTTAGGTTGCACCGGTTGAGTCGGCCGTTTCATCATATCCTCAAATGTATACTCCCCGCATGGATCATAGCACATTCAAGGCTGTGTCGTTTCTGTTCCGGAGCTTACTCTCGCGAGTATTTTTCTTTCGAAAAACAACCTTGTTTTGGTGCGCGGACTTTCCTCAGAACCAGCTTTGATTATTTTTACAAAGCTTGTTGATTTAACAACAGGTTCCGAAGTTGGCTATCCAACTCACAAAAAATATAATAAAATAAAGTATATAAATCTTTTTAAAGAAAAAACAATATTTAAGAAAATGAAAAAGGAAAATAAAATAAAAAACTTTTTCATTTATATGATAAATGAGTTAAACATTCCTGTTCTACAACATAGAAAAATTCCTAACATTATTTCTCCGGGAGATAGATTAAACATTATTGCCCAACCGTTATCCTTTCACTTAAAAAGTTTAGAAGAAAAAATAGAAACAGAAGAACAGCTTAATAATTTTCTTGAATTTAAAGAAAAAATTGAAAAATTATTTTCTTTAAATAAGTTTGAATATTCTTTTTATGAACTGCTAGAAAAAGGTTATCTTGGAATTATTAACTCAAATCAAAAAGTTGAATTCAATCATAAATATCATGCATCAATCAAAGAATTAGATTACTCTTCAGTCATACCAATAGTAATAGCAGATATTCTAAGTTATTTAGAAACCGGAAATCATATAAATTACAAAAAATCAATTAAAAACAACAAAAATTCTGATTTAATTTCTACATGTGAAGCATTAACAGAAGATGGGGAAAACATTATTTATAAAGTTGGTAAAACCAATGTTCTTTCATTCGGAGGTGTAAAAAAATTAGGAGACCTTTATGTTTCTTTTTTTACTAAACAAAAAACAAAAGATGGAAAAGATGTTCATCTAAAAGTGGTATATAAAAATTTACCAAAAAAAGAATTTCTTAAAAACTTAGAAATAAAAATAAATAGGATTATTGTTAAACCAGATAAAATAGAGATAAAAGCTTACCCTCTTTTTGATAATATATACTAATCTTAATCTAGTTAAATTTATTAATTCTAATCTCTTTTATTAAATATGAGCAAAGCTAAAAATTATTTTTTGTTTAATTGGGAAAAATTCTTTTTAACTTTAGTTTTACTACTTTTATTTTTTCTTTTACACAATATTATTTATGCTAAATTTTTGTTAAAAGAATTTGTATTTTTTACTTTAACTTTAATTATTGCAATATACTTTATTATTTCTTCGGTTTATACCTTATTTTATCTTACAAAAAAAAGAGATAATATCGCATTTTTAATCTGGAGTTTTATTATTGTTGCTCTGGTTGCTTTTTTAGGAAGTATATTCACATCTTCTAATGTAAATTCAGATTGGTATTCTTCTATAAAACCATCAATAACCCCACCAAATTTTCTTTTCCCTATAATTTGGAATATTTTATTTTTTCTTATAGCTATATCTTTATATCTTTCTTGGGTGTATTCTACAAAAAACGAAAAAAGAAAAGTAATTTTAGCTTATGGTATCAATTTTTTCTTAAATATTTTATGGAGTTTTTTATTTTTTGGATTAAAACAGATAATCCTCGCATTTATTGAAATTATTTTGTTGTTTTTATCTGTTCTTATTCTTATTTTTGTATCATATAAAATAAAGAGGAAGTCGTCTTATTTACTTATTCCTTATTTGTTATGGATTCTATTTGCATCTATCCTCAATTATTTATCTGTGTTTAGATAAACTTATAAATACAAATTTTCTTATATAATTAATATATAAAACAAAAAGGAGGAAAAAATGGCAAAATTAACTGCATGGCTTGTTACCATAATTGGTATTTTATTGCTATTGCCAGCACTTAAAATAACTTTACCATCTTGGGTAACAGAATGGATTGTTCCATTAGCAGTACTAGTTATTGGTATAGGCAAGCTAGTTAGAAATTATAGTAGCAAACGAAGATAAACTCTCCTTTTTATTTTTTATTTTTTATTTTTGTTTTTAAAAATAAGCCCTTAGTTAAATTTTAGAGTAAACTTAATAAAAAAAGAACTAAGAGTATATAAATAATTCTTAATTTAGAAATAAAAATAACAATCTTTAAAAACCCCCCACATCATATAACATATAATAGTATTATCAGGTGCAAAATTTGCAGATTTATTTTTTCTGCAAGAAAGTAGCTTTAACCCCTGAACTTTTTATAAAATGAAAGAAAAATATGAAATAATAAAATCTTATAATCCAAGTTATAAATATGTTAGAGCAATGGAGGTTGCAAAAAGATTGATAAAAAGCTTGAATGATTAAAAATAAATTAATAATTGAAAAAATTGAATAAAATGCCACGAAAGAAAAAAATAGCAGAGGAAAAAATTGAAAATAGTAATAAAAATGATAAGATAGTTGAAAGTGAATTATCTCAAATAGAAGAGATAGAAATAGCTAAAAAAAATAAAAAAACAAAGAAAAAAGAAGAAAAATTAACAGAAGCAAAGAAGAAATTGCTTGAGAGGGCTGCTGAATTAGGTGCAAGTTTAAAAGAAAAAGAAATCAAAGAAGAATTAAAAGAAGAGATAGCAAAGGCAAAAACTTCTATTCCCGTTGAGGATTATTTAAAATATGCAGTTTATTTAGGAACAAAAGTTATCACGCCCCATATGAAAAAATTTGTTTATAAAAGAAGAGCAGACGGTATTGCCGTTATCGATGTTAATTTAATAGATACTCGTCTAAAGGAATTTATAAAAGAATTAGTAAAATATAATCCAGAAGAATTTATTATAGTATGTAAGAGAGAAGCAGGATGGAAAGCTGTTGAATTATTTTCAGAGTTAACAGGAGTGAAGGTTTTTACTAAAAAATACCCTGCTGGAATTATAACAAACTTAGCATTACAAGAATTTTTTGAGCCAAAAATGGTATTCTTATGCGACCCATGGGTTGATAAAAATGCTTTGAAAGATGCAAAAAGAATGAAGAAAAAAATTTTAGCTTTATGTGATACAAACAACTATACTTTTGATATTGATTATTTTGTTCCTTGCAACAATAAAAGCAACAAAAGCATAGGATTTATATTTTATTTAATTGCAAAAGAATATCTTAAAGAAAAAAATATAAATAAAAAACTTCCCGAAATAGAAGATTTTATTGGTGAACAAGCATGATTATAATTATTTATT